>OFMI01000002.1_pt1 | contig 261979 bp, 237 predicted proteins | sample 1541741 | NCBI WGS metagenome assembly OFMI01 (sample SAMN04209219, study PRJEB22552) | human gut metagenome | biome: gut; material: feces | host: Homo sapiens | place: USA: Oklahoma | reverse complement strand
TATGGATCCAGAGCAGAGAGCGTTATATCTTTTCTGTGGCAGGCGTTGTGACCGGATCAAAGCACTTTTATATGAAAACGATGGCTTCGTATTATTATATAAAAGACTGACGGCCTCCGAGGGAAGATACCGCTGGCCAAGAAATAAAAATGAAGTACAGCCGATCACCTGGAGACAGTTCGACTGGCTGATGTCAGGTCTGGAGATCGAGCAGCCAAAAGCGATCAGACCAAGAAAACCTGAGAATGAAAAAGAGTAAAAAAAGTCCCATTTTACTAGGGATTCCGTCGTTTTTATGGTATAATGAGAACAGTAAAAAAAGGAGTTTTATACCATGAGTTCAGGCAGAAATGATATCCGGCTGATCGAGCTGAAGGATACGATCTCACAACTAAATCAGACGATCCGTGTGCAGACGGAGATGATCAAAGATCTTCGAAAAGCGATCGAAGAACATCATGCATCCGATGAAAAGAAGGATCAGATCATTTCAAACCTGCAGGCAGAGATCTCATATCTGAAAGCAAAGCTGTTTGGAGCTTCCAGTGAAAAAAGACGGAAAGAAGATCTTCCGGGACAGATGAGTCTGTTTGATGAACTTATGGAGGAAGAACCGGCAAAAGAGATCGAACCGGAATATATTGAGATCAAAGCCCATGAAAGAAAGCGGAAAAAGAAACCGGATCTTAACGAACAGTTCCGTGATATCCCTGTCCGTCAGGAATTCGTTGACACTCTGACAGAAGAACAGAAAACATGCAGTATCTGCGGAACAAAGATGGTCGAGATCGGTCATGAACTGATCCGAAGTGAAGTCATCTTTACACCGGCGAAACTGGAACGTGTGGAATATATCGCTACAACTTATGGATGCCCAAAGTGCAAAGAAACGGAGGAACCGCAGTTCGTTAAAGATAACGGGATTCCTGCACTTCTGCGTGGAAGTTATGTGTCTCCATCGCTTGCAGCACATGTGATCTGTCAGAAGTTCATGAACGCAATGCCACTGTACCGGCAGGAAAAAGACTGGGAACAGCTGGGAGCAACGATCACGAGAGCTTCCATGGCAAGATGGATCATTCACTGTTCCAAAACATACTTTCAGCCAATGTATGAATATTTTGAGAAACAGCTGAAGAAACGAAAGTTTCTGATGATGGATGAAACACGTCTTCAGGTGCTGAAGGAAGAAGGGCGGAGAGCCCAGACACAGTCTTTTATCTGGGTGGTACGCAGCGGAGAAGACGGACTGCCAAAGATCGTGCTCTATCATTATACGGAAACAAGAGCAGGAAAACATGCGGTCGGATTTCTGGACGGGATCAAGCCGGGATATTACTTTATGGCAGACGGCTATCATGGATACAACCTGTTGAAGGATGGAAAACGCTGCTGTTGTTATGCACATATCCGCAGATATCTTCTGGAAGCGATCCCGAAAGGTCATGAAAAAGATTATACAGATCCTGCCGTTCAGGGAGTTTTGTATTGTGATAAGCTGTTTGAATATGAACGGCGTTATCGTGAAAAAGGGTTTTCTCCGGAACAAAGAAAGAAACGACGTCTCAAAGATGAAAAACCAGTCATTGAGGCTTTTTTGTCATGGCTTGATGCACAGACACCTGTCAAAGGAAGTCGTCTTGACAAGGCTGTGATCTACATCCGAAACCGGAAAGATTCACTGATGACATATCTGGAAGATGGAAGGTGCAGTCTCAGTAACAATCTAAGTGAAAATGCGATCCGTCCGATCACGGTCGGAAGAAAAAACTGGTTGTTCTGTGATTCTGTAGACGGAGCCAATGCCAGTGCGATCTGTTTTACAATGATCGAGATGGCAAAAGCATATGATCTGAACGTGTATAAGTATTTAAATTTCTTATTGGAAAAACGTCCAAATGCGAGAACTGCCCAGAAAGAATTAGAAAAACTAGCACCGTGGAATGAAGAAGTGCAAAAGATGTTTGCTAGGAAAATGAAGTAAAGTACTAGCATTCTATTATTCTAGCAACACCCTAAGATAAAGCGCTTACATTTAATGAATTTAAATCCTTTTCTATATATTCCCACGTTTCTTTATATGATCCTTCTACTGCAACTGATTCATCTGAAATAAATTGAATAAATTCGTCTGATTTTCCTTCATATTGCTCAGCAAAATCATCTGACTTTTCTAATTTTTCATCATCTGTAAAATCTTTCAATTCATCGTATAATACATGTTCTAAGTTACATGAATTATAGTAAACACGGTATTGAATGCCATCAATATTCTTTGTTGTTCTTAATTTAAATAAGACTTCTGATTTCTTTGCATTTCTATTTCTTATTCCATTCACATTCTCTGCTTCTATATGATCTTCATAATATAAAACTTTAGATTTGCTGCTATTTTCTCCTTCTTTTTGCATTACTTTATCATCTGATATATAAACGCCATCCGTATCAATCAAATGAATTATCTTAATATAATCTGTCTTACTATAATTATATTTTTTCTTTAATTCCTTTAATTTTTCCTTTATTTGTTCATTTACCTTAATAATAGCATTATCTTTCGTAATATAATTTTTAATTGTTATATCCCCGTGAACTATCAAAAATTTAATATCTTCACTATTAAAATACTCTTCCATAATAGGTCCTAATGCTGCTCGATCACTCGGACCTTCTACTATAAATAATATTACTTTTTTCTCATTCATTATTTTTTACACACCTACCTGCTTTTCGAAATGCCCTTGCTATCTTCAAGCTACTGGTTTCTTTATAAATTTCTTCTTTCTGTCCTCCAAGTGTTATGCTTCTTAAATAAACATCTCTCAGATTGTTTGATTGTTTTATATTTTTCATATGAATATATTGGTTTGAGGAATTGGTTGTTGAAAACATTATACTTTCTTTTTCCAACATTTCTAATGCTCTAAGATTATGTGATGTAAAAATCAATTGGCCCTTTGCACTCTCATCAAATATTTGCAGCAATTCTCCTAATATATATTCGAATATTCCTGCATCTAATTCGTCTATTGCCAGACAAATAGAAGAATCACTAAACGCTTGAATTAATGCATTTAAGATTGAAATTATTTTTATAATTCCCTCTGATTCCATTCTAATTGGATATGACGGCATCCCTTCTCTTGATGACATAAGTTCAATTTTATATCCTTCTTCTCCATTATCCATTAACTGGCTGCCATATTCTTTAATTTCAATTCTTAATCCTGGAATAATTGTATACAAAACTGTATTAATTTCTTCAATAATATTTCTTAATATTTTTAAATCTTCATTATCCAAGATAGTCGTTTCTAAAAGAGATACTGGCAAATCTCCTTTTACCCCATTATTTTCACTATCAATTCTAAAAGCCATTGGTAAAACAATGTTTGCTGAAATCACACCTGAATGTACATTATTAATTACAAATAAATCCTTCACCGCAAATTCAAATAATCTTTTTATAATAAAAGAATATTGCTGAAATTTTCCATCATATTTCTTAAAAAAGATTTCCCTGCTATTTGCTCCAAATATATAAGAACAATTTGATTTTTCTGCCATTTTTTTTGCTACTATCAAATCCGTTTTATCTTCTTTATTCTCATCTAATAATTCTTCTAATCTCTTTTTCGGTGTAAAAATATCTTCTCTATTGTCTCTTTTAAATTCCATAAATATTATTTTATTATTTATTTTTTTATCTTCAATAATTTTTGAACAGCTCAAACTTTCTTTTTCAATAACTGCGAAATTATCTTTTTCTCGTCCAATACAAATATTATAATCTACATCATACATAATATTGTCTTCAAAAATAATAAATGATGCTTTTAATTCTGCACTTTCTTTCTTCATATTAATGTAATCTGTTAATTTTTTTTCTATACTTTCTCCGGTCATAAATTTTTGTAAAAAATACATTGTATCAATAACAGCTGTTTTTCCTGAACCATTTTGTCCATATAGCCCTAATATCTCTGAATTATTATATCTTCTCTCATTTTGATAACTATTAGGCATTTCAATTTTTCCAAATTCAACATTCTTTATATTTCTTAATTCCAATCCTTGTAACCTAACAATTGTTTGACTCATAATCTTCCTCCATACACCTTCTATTATTTTCTATTTTATGCTATTGCAGAAAAATTATCAATGTTTTTTTATTTTTTATATTTTTTATTCCGTTTTTACAAAAATAGTGTCGAAATTTTATATAAAAAAAGAATGCTATAAAATTTCAATAACATCCTTCTTTTATTCTTAAAATCTTTAAGAGATCATAAACAGTATACTACGACAATAAAAATCCATATCCATTTTTGATATGACTTTCTAACTAATTTCACTCTATATGTTAAATCATTTAATTTATTTGGAATTTTTTGAATAATTCAGTCTTAATGTTTCAATTTATTTTGTAGACTGATTTCTTAACATCCCAAGTATCTTAAGTTTACTTACAAAATTGTCTCAAATGACGAAATTGAAGTGGAACCTAAATGGATTCTGAACAGTTACATTTTTTTATTTAATCAAATTAATAATATTTCATCAAAATCTTTATTGTTAAAGTCACTTAAAATATCTGATAAAAACTCATCCTCATCAGTATTCTCTTGTGTGAAAGTTAAATTTGTCGGCCCTTGTAATAAAAATTCATCTGGATCTGAGTTTTCAACATTTTCTGTCACCATTGTCGGGCCACAAAAAATAAATTCATCTTCATCAGTTGCTTCTACTGATTTTGTAATACTAGTTGGTCCAAATATAAATTCATCTGTATCTGTATTTTCTTGACTTCTGGTTTCATAGGTCCCTCCCATTGCAAAAAATTCGTCTGTATCTGTTGTTTCAATAGTACTTGTCTCATATGTAGTTTTTCCCAAATCTATTATTTCTTTGTTTTTACAGAAGTTCCCGTACATACTCAATAAATGTTTTTTCATACTATTTCACCTCAATCAGTTTAAAATCACCTTTATCCAAATCTCTATCTGTTATTATCTCAATCTCCAAATCCTTATACTTTGCAAGTACCTTAACCTCCTCAGGCACTTCATTGCAATCTGTTAAAATAATTATTTGATTACACTGTTTTTTTTCGATATCTAAAAGAACTTTTTGCCAATTTACTGCGCTATTACTATATGGTTTACCGATTTCTTCCGCGTTCATTGTAAAAACAATACTTTTCGTGTTTTTAATATCAACCGAAGCTATACTGTCATCTTGCACTGAGACTCTAAAGGAAATACCAACAGTCAATATTAATAAAACAACCACCCATTCTTGCAAATTTAAAACAAAACTAACAAATAACTGAGCCTTATATTTTAATTGTTGCCAATCATATTGATATTGCATAACTATTTCTTTTTTTCTATCAGAACTCTCTCTCAAATCCGAGAAACTGCTCTTTTTTATCCCATGTACTTTTATTGTTCTAAATATATATATGCATATATTAAGTAAACTATATACTGCTATACATATCATAACTTGCAAAACAATTGGAAGATCCTTTATAGAACCGAAATCAATTAATGCCACAACAATCGGAATTACAGTCAATATTATTGTAGCGTAGATATTTATTTTATCAACACTTGTACTTATGCGTTGTTCCTCTCGTTCAATATGATAAAGCAATTTTTCTTTTTCAATCTCTAAATCATCATCTAATAATTTTGCAATATGCATTCTAAATCTGTTTTGTATTTGATCAATTTTTTCATCTTCCAAAACATTTCCATCTATGTCTATCAATCGCAAATTTTTTATAAATGAAATTTTTCTTTCTTTTATATCGTATGAAAAAACATAGATTACACTATCTCCTAACATAATATTTAATAGGCTGAACCTTAAATGTGCATTTCTTATATTATCAAACTTTAACGTTGCAAAATAATCATCATCACTCAAACATATTACCGGACAATGTGACCATATCCAAAAAAATATATTTATCACTTTTTTTATTATTTCCATTGAACAATCTCCTGTTACAGCACATTAATCTACTAAATATTGAATTATGCATTGAGAAATTGGTATGTCTAATGCTTTTTCCAACCATAACCACTGACCATTTGGATTAATTTCAAGGAAAATCCATTCATCACTTTTATTAACTATAAAATCGAAAGCTCCAAATTTCAAACCAAAGTCTTCCATTAATTTAAAACACCGATTTATTATAATATGAGGACATTCTATGACCGAATACTTTAAACCAGCATAATTTTTCCGCCAATCTAACTTATCTTCAGAATCTATCCTCACAGCAAATACGCTATGGTTTACACATGTCAATCTAACTTCGTAGTTCTTTTCCACATAGTTTTGGACATATATTGGTGTAAGCGCAATATCCTCTTGTAATTTATCAATATAATTTGTTTGATATATTTCTATGCCATCACATTTTTTTATTTTTCCTGTTGTTAATGGTTTAATAATTGATTTATGTTTATTAATACTCTCTAAAGCAATATCTTTACTGTTTCCAATATATGATTTTGGAAGTTGAAATCCTTTACGAACAGCGTAAAGTAACTGAATTGTTTTGTTCTCTGTTTTTCTTAATATATATGGCTTAGTAAGCACCTTCCCCTCAAAGTCATCTACAATCCCGTTAATAAGTGAAATTATATCTTTGGCTATCATTCCATGGTAGTCCTCTTCATATTTAGACAAATCTGGCAAAATTGGCTTTCTATAATATATACTATATACAGATGACTTTTCTATTTTCCAATTACTACAAGCAATTGTCCATTGATTTATTGCGCCAACATCAATCCTATATTTTGAAAGTTCATCAACATTTAGTCTATAAAACCTTGCTTCATTTTGATACCTTTTTATTATATAATCCACTGTTACATCAACAGAACTTGTAATAATTAAAACCGCTTTCATTACCTTTCCCTTACTTACATTACATTTCACAGGTAAACCCAACCCTTAGTATTCATTTATTTCTCTTAGGAATGCTTAATTTTTTAATTTGTAAAATATTCTTTCCAACTTTTATATTTCAATTACATTATTCGATTTGCATGCTTCAATAATTTCTGAAATAGCAATAGAAATTTTACTATCAATGTAACTATAATTCTTTCCTGATTCGATTGATCTATTGAATGCTACTATTTCATAACGAATCCCTTCTCCATCTAGCTTATAAAAATATCGTTTATTCTCTGTAGGATCTTCATATCTAATCTCAAAATAATCTGTTTTCCACCATGGTGCTGGTACATAAATGTAACCCTTTGTACCAGTAATTATTAATTCTCCTTCTGATTTTGCTGTTTTAGCTACTTTAATTGAAGCTACAGAATCTGGATAAATAAAATCAATTTTAGTAAAGCCATCAAACATTTTATCATCATCTATATAATGTGATATAATTTTTTTATCTGTGTAGTTTATTCCTAACAATTGAAAAATTGGTAATAATGCCGTTGGTCCCCATGCAGAAATACTATTCCATTTATTCTCAAGCGAATCCAAATCATCTCTCATACTTGTGCATGTTGCATCTACAGAAACAATCTTACCAATTTCTCCACTTTTAGCTAACAAAAGCAATCTTGAATACGCAGTAGAATATGCTGTTTTTATTCCCTCCATTAAAACGCATTTTTGTTTTTTGGCAAGCTCAAAAAGTTCTTTACATTCTTTTCCTGAAGACGCGATTGGTGATTCACACAGTACATGTTTTCCCTCAATCAACATTGTTCTTATCTGCTCATAATGTTCGTCTGGTGTTGTCACTAAATAATACGCATCTGCGTCTGTTGTAACTATTTCAACACCATTCACAAATTTACTTTCATTTTTAAACTTGGTTCTAAGAAAAACGTCTCCTTCTACTATCATTCGTAATTTACGTTTTTCAGAGCGCAATTCCGAACTAGAAACTCCTTTTGTACGTTCTAAATATATAACTTTACAATATTCATTTAAATAATCAAATTTTCCTTTCCAATCAGATCCTACAGTAAAGATATCGACACCATATCTGCGAATGTCATCTATTTTTTGTCCCTCATATTCTTCAATAATTATCTCATCAGCTATTCCTGTATTTTTTACGCCTTCTATTCGTTCCATCAATGACTGTTGTACATTAATCTTTCCTCTTGATTTGTCAAAATCATCTGCAGTAACACCTACAATCAAATAATCTCCTAATGCTTTTGCTCTTTCTAAAAGTCTTATATGACCATAATGCAAAAGATCATATGTACCATATGTAATTACCTTTTTCATCTCATATCTCTTCTTCCATATTATTTTTACTATTTTTCTCTCTAGGTTAAAATTATAGTTCAATATCAATACACTTGACTGTCATTTTTTATCGATATAATCGTCATATAATCATTATGTTTTTTCTAAAAGCATCTTCAATATATCTTTAATCTCATAAATTTTATGTTTTACATTTTTCTCGATATTTAAAATTTAGCCACTTTATTTTTAGTTTTAAATTAATCCTCTTTTTTTCATATCATTTAATGCACTTACCAATGTTGTATTATCATCTTTTGTTAAGGCTCCAATATGTCCTACTCTAAACACCTTATCTTTCAGATTTCCACCATTTGGACAAATCCAAATATTGTACTCATCTTTTAAAACAGTAAATATATCATATGCAGATGCCGTTGTCGGATGTAAAGGTGTTACTGCATTAGAAAGTGACTCAGAAACAATTTCTAATGGTAAATCTTCTATCTTATTTCTAAAGTCCTTTGCTAATCGTGCAATTCTATCAATTTCACTAGATGCCCCACCTTGTTTCTTTATTTCTCTCAATCTAGCATTAATCTGTCTAAGAATTCCAACTGCTGGGGTAAAAGGTGTCTGACCTCTTTCTCCATTTTTTAACGCATTTTTTAAATCTAAATACATGCATTTTACTTCATTTCTGTTAACTCGTTCAATTGCTTCTTGAGATAAGACTATAACAGAAATTCCTGGAGGACAAGCTAATGCTTTTTGAGATCCCGTAATCATAACATCCACACCTAATTTTTTCATTTCAAATTCATCCGCCAAAAACGAGCTAATTGCATCTACAATTAAAAAAAGATTATTATTTTTACAAAACTCACTGATTAAATTCATATCATAATGAACGCCTGTTGATGTTTCATGAACATTTACTAAGAATGTAGTAAACTCTTTATTTTCATATGCTTCTAAATCTTCTTTTTTTAACTGCTGTCCTATGCCCAATTTAATCTCTTCATATGGTATTTGATAAATTTCACATAAATCCACAAATCTTTGTCCAAAACTACCACCATTAACAATCAATGCCTTATCTGATTTATTAAGACAATTCATAACCGTTGCTTCCATAGATGCTGTTCCTGATCCTGTAATAAATACTACTCTTGAATCAGAAGGTGCATATGTAAATTCTTTCATCAATGCTTCATTTTCTAACATTATATTTGAAAACTCTGGTGTTCTAAAGTACGGAACCTGTTCAGCTCCAATTTCTCGTATAATTTCATCTGACATTACTGGTCCCACTGTAAAATTTAACATAATTTTTCACTCCATTTCCTATTTGCTAGAACATTTAAAATATTTTTGCTGTTATTATTAACATTTCCAAAAAATGCGGTAATGCATTCTTTCCTCTGACTCAATTTATAATCATTACCGTTTATTAGTTCATTAAAGTATTTTATTAAATCTTTTTGATCATTTGCTTCATAGCAACTTGAAATCATATTAGTTGCATATTCTGTATAATTAAACGCAACCGTTGAATGGCAATATATTATAGGTTTTTCAGTTATAAAATATTCTGGTATCATTCCAGATAGATCCGTTATTAACATATCGCTTTGCCAAAATTCACTTGTATACTCTTTTTCTTCATCTAAAATAAGATTTTCCGTCTCTTCACAATACTGTTTAAACTCCGAAAGCTCTTCTGAAGTCATTTCCTTTGTTTTTATAAAATTTTCAAACATCAGTGGATGTGGTCTAAAAATAAATAAAATATTTTTATTTTGTTTTACCAATCTTGTCATAATATCTTTATAATTAAAGAAATTACTTCCACCTATATAAGGATCTGTAGACCATCTCGGTGTCCATAACACTATTTTTTTAAACCTTGATTTTGCTTTCTTACTTTTTTCTTGTAACATTTGTTCAATACCTATTGCCCCATAAGGGAAACAACATTGTACACCCAATTTAAACCCTAAAGATAATCTTTTTTCATAAAATTCCTTTTCACTTTTATCAAACGAAAAATAACAATACACATCTCTAAAATAATCTTTATTAATTACAACATCCTGTTCATTAACAGTTATATTAACTCCATAAAGTACATTACAAATCAAAGCATTTTTTCTAATTTTTTTACTTGTATAACATTTGGGCATAAACATATTATACGGTCTAGAATGGAACACATAATCTGGCTTCAATTGTTTTAATTCATACCAACTTCCATCCTGTCTTAATGAATTTATAACTTTATATCCTTGTTTATTAAAATATTCGTATGTATCATTTTTTACATTCTTGTTTATAAGAGTATTATTTTGTATATTTAATGGTACACATACAATTATAGGATTAAAGCGTTTGTCCTTTTTCATTTTTAAATAAATTGGTTCTAATTTGTTCCATCCTGGAATATATTGAATTAGGAAAATAACATTTAGTACTTTGTTATTATTAATCTTCTTCTGTACTCTTTTTTTATTCTTATAAATATAGATAAGCGAAATTACATAATTTATATAATTTTCTACTCCATAATAAACTTTTGTAAACACTTTTTTTAGATATTGTATCATCATAATTTTACGTTTTTTATTAACATTAACTACCTTTCTTTTATTTTTTTTAATGCATCTATAAATTTATTTTTATTTATAACTAATAATCCAAACACTACAAGAGTGATTAATATTCTCAAAATAAGATTTCCATATAATGAAACTCCCAAAAATCCACTTATCATAAATGCAACAAACAATAATAATAATAATTTATAATCATACATATCATCATCTAATTTTCTCTTCTTTAACATTAATCGCATTGTATAATAATTTGATAATGCAAACACTATATAACTGATAAGAGTCGTATAACCCGCTGCAACAAATCCAAATATAGGAATCAACAAACCATTTAATATAATATTTAATACTGCAGCCCCTATTGAACCATATACTAACATTTTCTTTTCTTCATAATAAAATTCAATATTAATAAAAAGCTGCGAATAAAACAAAAGTAATAAACTCATTGACACTGGTGCTACAACATAAATTGCAACAGAATATTGCTTTCCTGCCATAATAAGAATAATCTCTGGCGCATACCATATCACACATAAAATTATCAATCCCATTAACATTATTAATATTAATGATATAGACTTATTGTCTTGGGCATTATTCTTTTTTATTTTTCCATATAACCATGGTACATATGACCCATTAATTGCATTTAATACAAACGTAAGTATCATCGCCAAATTATATGCAACTCCATACATTGCTGCATCACTTGTACTAGTTATGTGACTTATCATAATCCTATCACTCTGATTAAAAATTACCTGTGAAAGATAATATGCCAACAACGGAATATTAAATCCCAGAGCATATTTCCAAAATTCTTTATTAAAAAATTTTTTTCCTTTTTTTACATTCAAAATGAAAATGATAATTCCTACAATAATATTAACTCCAGCGTATCCAACAATCCTTGCATATCCTTTTTCACTCGTTAATCCTACAAGAATATATGCCATAACTGGAGAAAAAACTGCCGTTAATAACGTAACTGCCACTACTGATTTATATTTAAATTCAAATCTGTTTTTTCCCATCCATAGAGATGTTGCTGTACTAAAAAATATTTCAGATACTAATAAAAGGACAAATATTGTAGGCAATTCAAATAATTTATTCCATAAATCTCTAAATGGTAAATATATTACTAAAAATAAGCATGATAATATCAAACAAATTCCTTGAATAGCCGTTATATACTCATTTCTTTTCTCTTCAAACTTTACCATTGCCGTCTGAAAAGAACCATAAGCTAAATTCAAAGTTAAAAAAATCATCAATATTCCAGACCACGAAGAATAAATAGTATATTGCCCATATTGTTCTGTAGTAAGTAATCTTGTAAATAATGGAAGTGTTATAAATGATAAGCACTTTTGAAGAATACTACATACGGCATAAGAAGTTGAGACTTTTACCGTAAGCGGAATCTCATTGTATCTTTTTTTTATTTTATTTACCATTTAACAGCCTCCAGTTTTAATTATCAATTTTTATATATTCTTTAAATTCATTATAATCTCTAATATAATCTTCAACCTCATAAAATTCGGAAGCTGCTACACACAGAACAGAATCAGTTTGTAACCATAACATTTCTCTCCAAGTGGGTTCTTCTATCACAACCCCAATTGATGGATCTGATAATTCAATTTCTTCTCGCCCATGTTGATTTTCTAGTACAAGCTGAATTCTTCCATATGGACAAAACAACAACTGCTTTAGCTTTTTATGTGCATGAAATCCTCTCCTTGTTCCTTCTGGTACCTTTGAGATATAATACATTCTTTTCATTTCAAACGGGATATCATGTGTTGTTTCAAAAAAAGATAATTCCCCCGCCTTTACTGTTGGTATTGTTTTTATATGAATCACTTTGCAGCCAGCAACATATTTTCTTTCATCCAAAACATCCCCTTTTAATACAGAATACCATTTTAAATCGTCAACATCTTTGTACCGTTCCAAAATTTTAGAAGAAACATCTATTACTTCATGGAAATTATGTTTATCATAAAATCTTACAGCTCTTTTATTACTTTTTGATACACACCAATAAACACTTTTTAATCCATATTCATCAAATGCTTTCCTAATAATTTCTTCCATCCCATACCAAGAAAATCCTCTCCCCATAGCTGATTTTCTTATAGATATTGCAAATTCTGCACTATCATTTTCCCTGTCAATATTTTTTAGACTAACAGTTCCCATATATTCATCCTCGTCTGTAGTAATTGCTAGATGAATATCATATTTCTTATTCTGAGATGCTAAAATAAATTTCTTTACATCCTCTATGGTTTTACTTCTAAAATTTCCTCTTAAATTCTTTACTACACTTTCATCATGCATCCATTCCAACATAAATGAAGCATCTTTTAATTCTAAGTTTCTCAATCTCATTTGAATTCATTCACCTTATCTATAACATAATTTATCTCTGCATCCGTCATTCCATAATACATAGGAATACTCAATTCTGTAGCACTAATTTCTTCAGCAATAGGAAAATCACCTTTATGAAATCCTAAATCTTTATAACACTCTTGTAAATGCATTGGGATTGGATAATGTTTATTTGTTCCAATTCCAGCATCATTCAAAAATCTTTCCAACTCATCCCTTCTTTTACATCTTATCGCAAAAATATGCCAAACTGGATCTGCATACTCTGGAACATATGGTAATACAACTTCTGGATTCTCTATCTTCGCTAAATAATTTTGTGCAATATTTCTTCTCGTAATATTAACTTTATTAAGATGTGGAAGTTTTGCTGATAAAAATGCAGCTTGTAATTCATCTAATCGTGAGTTATTTCCTTTCATTATATGATGATATTTATAATCTGAGCCATAATTTCCTAATGCCCTTACTCTTTTAGCTATATCCTCATTATTTGTCACCATAGCCCCAGCATCTCCTAAAGCTCCTAAATTCTTTCCTGGATAAAAACTAAATCCTGCAGCATCTCCAAAGGATCCAATTGTCTTTCCTTTATATGTAGCGCCATGTGCTTGTGCACAATCTTCAATAACAAATAAATTATGCTTTTTGGCTATCTCCATGATTGAATCCATATCACACGCTTGCCCATAAAGATGAACTGGCATAATTGCTCTTGTTTTATTCGTTATTGCTACTTCAATTTTAGCTGGATCAATATTAAATGTATTAATATCTGGCTCAACAAACACTGGTATCGCCTGTGCATATGTAATTGCTAATGCTGTTGCTATATACGTATTGGATGGAACAATTATCTCATCTCCCTCTTTTATTCCCAATGCTTTTAAAGATAAATAGAGTGCATCGAGTCCATTACCTACACCAACACAATATTTGGTATTGCAATAATGTGCAAATGATTTTTCAAAAGCTTCATCTTCTTTACCTTCAATATACCACGAACTGCTATAAACTCGTTCAAAAGCATTTCTCAATTTTTGATCTAATTCTTTTTCTAGTGGTTTGAATGTTACAAATGGCACTTTCATCCTGTATTCCTCCTCTGCGATTATAAAATTTATTGTACGTTATCTTGGAGTATTATTTCTAATTTCTTTTCATCTTCAAATGGAGTATTATTATGTGATAATTTCATTTTTATTCTACAAAATATCATCCCTGGAAATAATAATACTTTTTTTACTTTTCTAGGCATCCATTTATAATTACTATCAATTAAGTATTTCTGATATTTTTTTTGCATTTTGTTTTCTATATTTTTTCTATTTTTTATAATTTCATTAGTTCCTTCAAAATCTTGATATAATAATTTTGCCCATTTATTATTTTTTGTAGTAGAAATTCCGTCTCCATATTCATACCATATTAAATTTTTATCCATATGACATATTTTTTTATTATCAAAAATCATTAACCTAATCATATAATCTTCTGCATATTTAACTTTTCCTTCCATTTCTAATAAATATTTTAAAATGATATTCCTTTTTGCTAATACTGCAGCACCTAAAATAGTATCATTTGCTAGCAAATAATCCACAAATAATTTTCCCTTATTTTTTCTTTTATGATATATATTAACATTCTTGGGTGATGATTTTTCCTTTAACACCTCTATTTTCTTCGCATTATCTTTCTTGTAATAAATTGCATTACAAAAACTTAAATCCGCCCTCTCTTTCTCCATAAAATCAATCCATTTTTTTATTGCCAACTTTCCATTTAAACAATCTCCAGGAGAAATCACTTTTATATATTTTCCTTTTGATACTTTCAACGCATTTATAATATTCGAAACTGTACCAACATTGATATTCGAATCTGCAAAACAATAATTGTAATCACCTTTTACATATTCTCTTATTTTTTCATTCCATTTTATTTTTGATCCATCATCAGCAAATATAATTTCATAATTAATTCCTTTTTGCATTAGGACAGATTTTATTGTTGCCTTAAGCTCGAACCATTTTGAATTATATGTTACGATTATTATTGATATATCAATCATATTTTATAAAACCTCTTTTTACCTTCTGATTATTTATTTTATCTACAGTATCAAAAAAATTAATATCCTCTCTAATCGAAATAAACATAATAATTTCTATCAATAGCAAATAATCAAACTGAATATTATAACCAAATCCTTGAAATAAAATAACAAATATAAAAATAAAATATCGGATATCAATCTTAATTCCTTTTAACATTATATATAGTAAAAAGCTATAATAACTAATAAAACCTATAATACCTCGTGATACAAGTATATTAACATAATCACATTCAATAGCCCATGTTCCACCATCTGCATATCTTCCATATAATTCTGTTATTGTATACCCTGAACATCCATATCCATATCCAAAAATAATCTGAGACAAAGAACTATTTTTTAAAATTTTTATGTAATCAGAATAATATCCCAAATGTGCTGCTGTACTAGCATCTTTTTCTGCACCAAACAATCTTGTCCCAAGTCTTATAACCACTTCTGCTAATTTATCCATAATAGCTGGAGTACAAAATACAATTATTATAAGAATGGCAAGAATGAAAATTTGTATTAATTTTCCCTTTGAGACTTCAAACTTACCATTATACATTGACCTAATCATTAACAATATCATACATAACATTACCCCTAATAATGTTGTACTATTTCCGCATAAAAATGATTCTAAAAGAATTAATCCTCTTATTATTGTATTATCAAAAAGTAACATCCCTAACACAAAAAGTGGTGCCAATACCGCTGAATGCCAGCTTAATCCTGATGGATACCATACCCAACTTCTAACAAAACTTGCATTATCAACTAAATGTAACGTATCTACAAATAATACTTGATTAATATCTATGCCAATAACTCTATACAGAAGTAATTGGGCAAAAAACCATATAATCTCTGTAATAATTGCTAACTTTAAAGCTTTAATTATAATTTCAATTACACTAATTCTGTCTTTAATCATTTTGTAAAAATAACTAATTGTTAAATATAATGGAAGCGACATTATCGCCAAATTAATGGCTGTTCTCTTATATTCATCTGGCATCGTAGATACTGAAGCAAATATTCCTGCTACAAATGGTTCTGCAAACAAAAATATAATCCAACCTGATTTAGCAATATATATCCTTTTATATTCTATAAACATCACTATAAAAAATAAAATCTGCATCCATAAAAAAAATTCTTTTCCTTTTATCTGTAATACTAACATTGGAGAAACAAAAATCATTACATATATTAAATTATATATGTATTTTTTTACTCCATCTAAATGTTCTATTTGACTCATCTTATGCAATCCTCTTTAAATAATAATCAATTAAATTTCAGGTTTATTCCCCAAAATTTATTTCCTCAATCAAATGTCTATTTTCTCTTTCATTTTCTGGTGGAAGCTCCATATATTCTCCATACGCTCGTCTTAAATACTCATCATATTTTTGTGGTATAGAAAAATAGCATCCTTCAAACTCTGCTCTTGTCTGCTCTATAAAATATTCTCTTGGAAAACACCATTTTTCATAATCTTCTGTACCATTTTCGTATAAATACTTTAAATTCTCATCTTCTACACATAGCATCTCGTATTTTTCTACTAAAGTTTCCTTTTTCAAAAATATTGCTGCTAATCTAAACGGCAAATTCTTTATATATTTTGATAAAATAATACCTTCTCCAGACTGCCACGTCTGATAATTACATTTTGCTCTAACCAAACTACGTAATACTTTTAATTTAAAAGTCTTTTTAGCAAAATCCTTTCCTATCCCTGATGTATAATCATATGGGAATATATCAACCCATATTCCTTGATTTCCATTATCATTTCGTTTGCTTTCTCTATATATAGTACCCTTTTTTATAATTTTACCCATAGGATGCGGATAATTTAAATCCGATTTCCAATCTATAAGTGCATATTTATCATCCAAACATTTTGGTGCAATTTGCATAAACTTTTCATAATCAGATCTTATCATTCCAATATCAAGATCATCATCCCAAGGAATAAACCCCTTATGTCTAATTGCTCCCAAAAGTGTTCCACCTATCAAATAGTAATTAATTTTATTTTCTTCGCATATTCTTGCAATCTCTTTTGCAATTTCAAGCTGAACTAATTGTACTTTTCTTAAAGTCTTTTTATCCATAATTTCATACACCCACTCTTTGTTACACACTGATTTAAAATAAAATATATTTTAATTTATTAATAATCAAATAACACATCAAATCAAAATTTTTTAGTATTAATTTTATTTTTTTATCCAAACTGGAATGGCTTAATTCCAATCTAAATTGACGTGATTTTTTTAAATTTTTTATATCTGATTTTCTCACATAATCAATTTGCTCTAAAAAATCCACTATTTCCAAGCTTGAAGTTCCCATCTTTACTTCAGATTCCGATAAATTTTCACCGGTATATTTATGGGTATATAAAATTTCATTATTTATAACAAATTGATATGATTTTTCAAATAATAATATCCATAAAAACAAATCATCTGAACCATTTGTTCTCATAATATATTGCGTCCACTCCTCCGGAATACAAGATGTTTTTATTAAACATTGACCTGGTGATTTTATAACATTATGTGATTTTAAGTAAAATTGTTTATCATTAATGCGATTAAAATCAGTTTTCTTGCTATATAATGCGTAAAAACTGCCATCTGCTTTTTCCATATATGCATTGCAAATTACTAAATCAGCTTTATTTTTTATAATTGTTCTCATTTGACTTACTATCGCATTATCTTTTAAAACATCATCTTGATCCAAAAACAAAACATAATCTCCAGTACAATAACTTAATCCTGTTACTCTTGCTTGGTGAATACCTGAATTTTTCTTATGTTTTATAACTTTATATTCAAACTCAACCTTTGTAGTAGGTTGTTCTATCTCCACTTCTGGACTATCATTCACAATAATTAATTCTATTTTTGCATTAGAAAATGTTTCTCTTAATTTTTGATAATTTTTATTGATTACACAAAAAAGCTGTTCTATATATTTATTTCCCCTATAAAATGGGGTAATAACTGAAATAATATAATCCTGATTCACAAATTTACCTCTATACTGTTTTATATATTTTTATTAATTGTTGATAATTATCCTCTGGCAAGTATTTTTCTTCGTAATCTTTCCTAGCATTTTCGCCAATTTCAATACATTTATCCGGATCATTCCATAATGCTCTTATCTGATTAACAAATTCTTTTACATCGCCAAGTTTAACTTTATATCCATTTTTTCCATTATCAATTGCTTCTGCAGAAAATCCAAGATCTGTAACAACCAATCCCTTACCTAAACTTTCTGTTTCAATTTCAACCATAGAGCAACCTTCATACCAAATAGAAGGAAATATTACAAATTCTCCACCTTTTACGATAGAAAGGCACTTATCATGCTGTGTATAACCCAGGAAATACACATTAGGTTGTTTTTCCGCCCATACTTTAAATTCAGCTTCAAGTGGTCCTCCTCCCATAACGACTAAAGGAATCTCAGATAATTCATTCCATATTTTCATTAGAACTCTTATTCCTTTTTCTTCACCAATACGACCATAAAACACAACATATCGTTTAGGAATTTCTTTTATTCGAATTACTTTTAAATTTGCTTCTGCATCTGGAACAAAATTATATTTTTTTGTAATTTTATTTTTATCAAAACCTATGTCCGTAAGTAATCTAATTTGGTTATCATTTAAACAAATATAATAATCTATTTGTTTATAAAAACTTTTTCGAATTCTATGATATTTAAAAATTGCAGCTACAATGAAACTCTGTAACTTTGAATTTTTAAAACATCCATATTTACACATTCGAAAATATCTTCCATCCCCACAGTCATTGCATAAATGCGTCCCTCGTAGTGAAGTGGCACACGGACATACAAAACGAGTATCATGCAATGTAGCTACTACTTTTACACCACATCTTTTTGCAGCATAAAGAATAGATGGTGATAATAAAGGAAAAAAAGTATGAATATGTACAACATCAGGCTTTTCAAATTTTATAATTTTTTGCACAGCTTTATAATTTTTAAAGCTCCATAGCATTCCAAATATTGCCGTGAATTTTCCAAATATTCCTACATTGTCAAATTCATCATTAGAGACGGTATATCTAATCACTTGATTTCCATGTCTTTCCAATAATTCAGTCTCACTTTTAAATACCTGATCGTCTCCACTTGCTGAACCTTTTCTATGGAAATTGTGTATTGCCAATATTTTCATTATTAATTCTCCCAATCTGTAAATACTTTCTCATACTCATTGCAGATTTTTTCCCATGTATATTCCTTTGCTACACGTTTTTTAGCTTTCTCTCCAAATTTTTTTATTTCTTCCAATTGCATATGATCAACTTTATTAATCAATTTTGCAAGATTACCTGTTTTTTTATTCCAATATAAAGCACAATCTTTAGCAACCTCTTTGTTAAATCCAACATCCACAAGCAAATTCATATCAGTACTTCCTAATGCTTCTATTAAACTAGGATTTGTACCACCTACAGTATGCCCATGAAAATATGCATATGCATTTTCTCTTATTTTTTTTAACAACTCCTGGTCATAAACAGTTCCTACAAATTTAATTCTATTATCTGACTTAAAATGCAATTTCTTTTCTAATTGATTCAAAAACTTATCATTCACATTGGTAATAATTGCAAAATCTTTCTTACTTTTAGTTTTCATAAATTCTCGAATCATCACTTCATAAGAATTTTCAGGAACAAAACGACCAACTACAAGATAATATCCTTTTTTCTTTAACCCTTTATCCTTATACCAATTCACTAATTTTTCATCATCATCTGTAAGTTTACTAAGTGTTAAATCTGCACCATACGCAATAAATGTTGTTCTTGGATTTCTGCCGTGAATTCCTTTTCCGTCATAACACTTATGAATATATTTTTCAATATTTATAGAATCACAAATAACTAAATCGCTATATTTAACCATCATTTTTTCAGATATTTTCCAATACTTGCGAACTGGAGCAGGCCATTTTGCTCTCATCCATTCATGTCCATCAGGATTTAGATAAATTTTTCCACCTAATTTATGTATTTTTTTATAAAAATATCTAGCAATAGGTCCAATACGGCAAGCCATAATATATACGATTGGCTGTGAAATATGATATTTTTCTATATATTCACAGCAAGCCTTTAATGCAACTGCGTCGTAATAAATAGCTTGTACAGCACCTATTTGTGGAACTCTAATTTTGAAACAATGTGCATTGTGGAACTCAAACTCATGATCATTAATCTTTTTAACACTTTCCAATTGGTTTTCATCCATATAGCCACTTCCATTAGCTTTACACGCTACATGATATTTAATATTTTTTTTATTCTGATGATATTCTGTCAATTTGTAAACAAATGTTTCATAACCACCATATGCTCCTAATGATTTAGCTCCTACACAAAACACATGCTGTATTTCTTTTCTTTGTTGCATCCTTCCCACCTTTATATTTTTCACCCATAATCTTCAATAACTATTTTACTATCTACTTCGCACCTGAATTATTAAACACTACTAAAATTGTTTTTAATATAATCTCAATATCTCTCTTCAAAGACCAGTTCTTAATATATTCTACATCCATAGAAACAATTTCTTCAAAATCAGTAATATCACTACGTCCACTTACCTGCCATACTCCAGTTAATCCAGGAGTCATACTTAATCTGCGTTTGTGATATCCTTCATACTGCTCGAATTCATCTACCGTTGGCGGTCTTGTCCCAACAAGGCTCATATCACCTTTTAGTACATTCCAAAACTGCGGCAATTCATCCAAACTTGTCTTACGAATAAACTTCCCAATCTTTGTAATTCTTGGATCATCTGTCATCTTAAACATCAGACCATCCATTTCATTTTGTTCCATCAATTCTTTTTTTCTTTCTTCTGCATCTGCATACATAGACCGGAATTTATAAATCTTAAAGATGCGTCCATTTCGCCCAACTCTCTTCTGTGAAAAGAATAGTGGCCCTGGCGATTCTAATTTAATCATTGGTCCTAGGACAATCGTTACAACTGCTGTAATCAGTAATCCAACGATTCCTCCCAGAATATCCATCAAACGTTTCAGTACAATCATATGTAATGGAATCTCTCTTTGTGCAAATGTGATCGTTGGATATTTACCGATTCGATTAAGATACTTACTTCCACTTTCTACATCTAATTCATATAAATTGATATTTAAATCAACTGTAATTCCCATCTCCTCAAATCGTTGCACTAATTCCTGAATCTGTTCATCCGGCTCTTCTGGAATCAGAATAAACACTTCGTCTACTACCTCTCTGATTGCATATTGAAGCATTGTATTCCTATTTGCAACAATTGGAATATCCATAACTTGCTGTCCTGTCAAATCTTTGTCTGTAATGATAATCCCTGTCACCCATAGATTCCATGTCTTTTCCTTGATGATACTTCTTACCACTTCATCCATTCGATTTGATGTTGTTACAATTAACATCTTTCTTGTGATTGAATTATATGGTCGATACTTTAAAATATACCATCGATAAATCATATGTGATATCTGCATCCAACAAAAACTAAATATCATCGTTGTAAGATAAATAAATCTAGAATAATCTCTTGCATCATCAATAAGGTATGCAACCGTTGCCATCAGCGCTGCTGTGATTACATTTGTTTTAACATTTACACAAAATTCTTTCCAGAATTTTCTTTTAAAGAAATTCAAATTAGGATTGATTGCTAAATATACAATCGTCAAAACAAAAACAGCAATCACCCAACGATAAATCACTTTGTTATCCTGTACCCATACAACATTTATATATTTATGAAATCTTATATGGGACATTAAAAAGTAACCAACTGTAATTCCAAAAACATCACCTATATAAATAATTAAGTTTTGTAGTTGTGAACGTTTTACTTCCATACGTTATATTCCTCTGTCAGATCTAAACCAAGTTTTTCTTTGTTTTTTTAATCTGTACAATCAAATGCAAAATAAGCGAAATTCCTACCATAACTACAAAACCAGCTATTGCACCTATAATAGTAAATTCTTTGACGCTAATTGTTTGTTTAGCTTCTACTTTAGATGGTTTACTAACGACTATCAGTTTGTTTCTTCCTAATTTGTTTTGCACCACATCTTGATATACAGGAATTACCTTTTTAGAAATGTTTTCTGCATTTTCTTTGTTGCTTGTATCTATTTGGAATTCTATTATTCTAGTTCCATCTACAACTACTGCCTGAAGTGCATCTCTTACTATTTTTCTTGGTACTTTAGATTCTTTTGCTACTTTATCTAAAATTAAATCTGTTTGTGCTAACGATACATAATCATAAGTCAGCTCACTAGCACTATCTCTAATCAAAACTTTATCAGACGTTTTGGGTATCGTAACATAAACTTTCATTCTTGAGCTATACTCTGTCTTTCCTTTCACCTTCGCATATCCAAATCCAGCCCCAGCGAATACTACCATTCCTATCAAAATAAACACCCACTTTGACAGAATATATTTACACATATCCAATAAATCTACCTCGATCAAATCGACTCTTTCCTTCTGGCTCATAACCCTTCTCTCCTTTTGATTCTTTTTCTCTGTATTTTCTGCCTGTCTCCTTGGCATATATTCTCTATTTTAACATATATATAACATAATTAATACATTTCTGTAACTTTTCTTTTCATCTTACTTTCTTCTCTGGTATTCTTTTGCTGTCTTCACGATCTGAAAGACTCTTTCTGTGTCCATTTTGCTTTCGCAGAGCATTCTGATTCGTTCTCCTAGCCATGTGACTAATTTATCTCTTCTTGATATTGTGATAAATGGTGATCGTTGTAATAATTCATTAAATTCTTCCTCAAGTCCTGTCAGCTTTTGGAATTCATATCGCTCTATATTCTGGATCAAAGCAATCTGTTCTTCATGATATTTGCAGAATGGTTTTGATTCGTTGAGTGGCAATGTTTTGATCTTGTTTTCGCTGATTCCTGCAAATGCTGATGTTCCTGAGTCAAAGATTGGTGCTGCTTTTTCTATTTGCAATGTATTTACATTACGGATCATCCCAAAGTTATTATAATGCCTGTCTCTGTTACAGATGATAAGATCCAGAATCAACATATCGTCCAGACTTTCTGTTATATCAACTCCCATCTCCTGACAGCATTCCTTGTAATGTTGATAGTATGAATGGTGATTGATCTTCTTTTTTATCTTCATAAACATATTTGCAGTAATCAATTCTGTATCAGGTGTTATAAAGTTATCACAAGCAGAAAATGCATGATCTTCTTGATAACCACATTGATACTTTACGTAATTCTTAATATCTAATCTATCACATATCATATTCGCCAAGACTTCATTTAATGGTTCTTGCTGTGACTCTCCACTTCCTGATTTCAATAGCACTCTTTTTTGATTCTGAATCACCCATTTTTTTCTAAGCCATCCGTCAGATGTATTATCTGGTGACATAAAATCACCGCTAAATTGTCCTCCAAACAAAGCACTTCCTACATCTTCTGAAAATGGATTTTCAAAAAAATTGATATCTTTCCATTGTATCTTTGAGTGATCTGGCCGGATCCAGTATTGATCGCTTAATGATAATCCATAGCTTTTCTCCAGAAGTTCTTTTGATGAATCAATTCCCATATTCTCAAGTGCTTCTTTGATTCCTGTGCGGCTTGCCGGTATAGATCGTCCATGCCACCAATGATTTAAAATCTTGACATCAATTCCTGTTTTGGTTCGTGTTCCAATTGGAAGATACTCTTCATTCCATGTATCTGTTATACGCAAGATCGTCCCCATCTGTGTTTCAAAATCGATCACGGGGTTATTCTTATTCATCAATGTGTAAATCATGGGCACACCTTCTTTCTATAACTATGGACACAGTTTTTCTTTTATTATACCACAAATCATAACACTCAAAAAGAGACAACACATATCTTCATCTGCTGCCTCTTTTCTTATGGTTTCTATTCTTACCAGAACTTTGTATTCGTTGTAATATAATCCACTTTCTGTGCAATATAATCTGCGACTCTTTCTGTATCGTCCACAGTCCAAAGTCCTACATTCACTCCACCATCTTTGAATGCCTTGATGTCTGAGAGTGAAATCTTATCACAATTTGCATCTAATTCAATCTTACGTTTCTTGTAATAATTGATCATTCCCTGATCTGGATTGTTTGTTACATGCTGTAATTTTACATTTGTGGATGTTGTTGCGTTATCGTCTAAGACTTTTCTCATCTGTACCATTGTTTCAAAGTCATAGGCGATAAACATATATTCTTTATTCCCCATGATCTGATTTGTTAATGCATACAAATCTTCCATGTTGTTCTTTGTCACTGCCTGCATTCGAGAGTCATTGGTTGTTTCATTTCCGTATTCTACGAATTCCATCTTGATCTCGATAACTGGTACCATGTTGTACTTCTTGCATGTTGTTAAATAATCTTCTAAAGTTGCAACGGTTGTTGCTGATTTTACATTCTTATATTTTGAAATGTTATTTCCAGATTTGATCGTCAGTTTCTGGATCTCTGATAATGTCATATCTTCTGGTTTCTTATCAACTCCGCATAATCTCTTGAATGTCAGGTCATGCTGCAGAATGAATTTCTTGTCTTTTGTCATTCGGACATCTGTTTCTGCTCCCCAGAATCCTGCTCCACCTGCTAATTCATAGGCTTTGATCGTATTCTCTGGTGCTTCGGCACTTAATCCGCGGTGCGCGATAAACTTGGCACTGTTTTTTGTGATCGGTGCTACAACAGTTACTTTGTAACTGTTTTTCTTCTTTGATCCATCGGCTGCTGTTGCTGTAATCGTTGCTGTTCCGACTTTCTTTCCTGTTACAACTCCACTTGTGCTGACTGTTGCCACGCTTGTGCTGGAAGATTTGTATGTTACTTTTTTATTTGCTGCGTAAGTTGGTGTTACGATTGCTGGATTGCTGACCTTTTTCCCTTTCTGTACGGCTATGCTTGCTTTTGCAAATGTGATCGCTGTCACTTTCTGTTTCTTTACTGTGACTTTGCATGTTACTTTCTTTGATTTTTGTGATTTCACGTAACATGTGATCGTTGCTTTTCCTGCTTTGACAGGTGTGACAACTCCTTTTGCACTGACTTTGGCAATCTTCTTATTACTTGTTTTCCATCCAAGTTTCGCTTTGGATGCTTTTGCTGGTGTGATCTTCACTGCAAATCTCTGTGCATTTCCAACATACATTGTCTTTCTATATGCTGACCATTTGATCTTTGATACTTTCGTTGCTGCGGATACTGGAATCAAGCTTGTCATAAGAAATACACCTAAGATAGTGATCACTGTGAATCTCTTTAATCCTTCCTGTATCATTTTTTTTACGTTTTTCATAGTTCCTCCCACTCATTTAACATTTTTGTAACATTTGTCTAAGGGCTATTTTATCATGTTTTTTGTATTTTTACCAGTATCTCTTCTTATTTTAACATTGATTTAACAGCTTTTTTCTGTACTTTTCAAAGTACAATCCATATATTCCCAGTCCGATCCATGCCACCAGACTGATCCATGCCCCTATTTTTAATCCTGGTGTTTCATAATCTAATTTGACACTTTGTGTTCCTTTTTTCATTATGATCCCCATAAACATCCCGTTTGCCTTATAAATCTTTGTGCGATTTCCATTGACTGTTGCTTTCCATCCTTTGGAGTATGGAATCGTTACACACAGAATCTGGTCTTTTTTCGCATGATAGACTCCTCTGAAATGATTTCCTTCGTATTGGATCTGTTTCATTGAGTTCTCCTTGCGTTCCTTTAATCTGGCAAGAACATCTTTTTTAGGAACTGTGATCAAACTGATATCATCAAATTCATATTCACCTGGAGACAAGAAATTTAATCTTACTTTTTCTTTTGCCTTGCTTGTCTGATGATTGATCTTTACAATGTAATCTTTTCTTCCAAAATAGTATGGATTGAAGGTGCTTTGAATATGAATTTTCTGTTGTACATCGTTTTGTGTCACAAGGATTCCTTTTGTTCCCTTTCTTCCAGTCAATATGAATTTGTCGTCTCCATTTTTCTTCCCATGGTAAACGAGATTTTTAAAATAGAGATAAGTTTCCTTGTCTTTCTCTACTGGCACCGTAATATCCGCATATTTCTTCCCTTTTGGAGATGAGATCCTTGTCTCTGGCAATGAGATCGTCTGTATATCAGAATCGTTTCTTTGTTCGTTGTGTTGAATCTCTTTGTCTGCCGGATGCTGATTCAATATGATCTGTGCAAGCATTGCCTGTTCCTTGCCGATTCCATTTAACTGTTCGTATTGCTGCTCTGTCATATAAGAATCATATGCATATGCAAATGGCAGTGCATATTTATTCTTATATAATGTGATATTTCCTTTTTTATTTTGTTTCTCAACTCCGTATGGTACATCCCCCTTGGAACTTACATCTTTTGCAACCTGACTGTTATGTGCTACTGTTATGTATTTTACGCCAGCTAATGACAGGAGTCCCAGTCTTTGATCGACTCCTTTATATTTATCTGCATACTGCATTCCCAACGTATCATATCCTTTGATCGTATCTGTCACACATTTTGCTGTGATACTGTAATATCCGCTGATCGTATTCAAATGGTTGATCAGTCCATAATTTTTATATCGATATCCCTCTGCATGTACTCGATAAACAGATGGATCATTTACCTTACTCAGCATACGGATATTATCTTCCTTCAATGTTCGATATGCTTGTCCCTGATCCATAAATTCCTGTGTATAAGCATATCCTTTTGGATCGAATCTGTAATATCCATGCACTCCCACTGATATCAGGAGCAAGATTGCCATGCTCACTCGCACAATTCTCTTCTGTGTATCATAGCCAAGTCTTTGAAAGATCAACAATAGAATATAAAATACTGCAATTAATCCACAGGCTGCCATGATCCCTTTATTCTTCAGGATTTCTTCTCCTGATGCATTTACGATGATACAAAATACAGTATATATGATGATTCCTGCTCCGATCCCGATCTGCTGTCGTTTTGACATCACAAACAGACGTGGATACATTTCTGCTGTCAACAATGCCACAATAAAGCTCAGTGCAAATGCCCACCGGTTGTTTGCATAGGAAAACCCATTAAATGCGTATCCAAAGATTGGGAGAATCAGAGCAATGATACTTGCTATAAATGCTACTCTGTATTTTTTGTGTTTCATTCGCTGTGAAAACAGTGTAAATAATACAACGATCCCAACGATCGGCAGATATCCTGCGTTCGTATTGCTGCCCATATTTCCGTATCCAATAAAGTTTTCAATAAACAGCAGATAATATTTCCCTGGGTATACGATCAATGATTTCCAGTCAACCCCTTTGCCGTAACGGCCATTTCCTAGAAATCCTATGACAGATGGCAGTAAGATCACTGCTGCCATTGCAATTCCAAGTGTATAATACATTCCAAACTTCAAGATCGTCAGGAAAAAGTTTTTCATCTTGTTTTCTTCGGTGTATTTATAAAAACGGATCCACGCATAGATCACCGCAAATATCGTCAGCATATATAAGAAATAATAATTGCTCATTGCTGATACGCAGACTGCGAAAATAAATACATACGGTCTTTCTCTCTGATAGATCTTCTCAATCCCAAGACATAACAGCGGAAAATAGATTATCGGATTGATGAAGAATGGATGGCGCAGTCCTAGTCGAAAGCAAAATCCGCTGAATACATAGACCAGTGCCCCGATCACTGTTCCATAACTTCGTTTTTTCATTTTTCTTGCATATATGATAAACGTGATCCCTGCCAGATACATTCGTAACAAGATCATGAAATCATACATAGTTTCTGTATTCTTTGGCGAAACAAATCCATAGAGGAGGTTTAACGGATCACCGATCGCATAGTAATTCAATGTTGAGAGGATATCTGCACCATACCCAAGACTCATATCCCACATCACAAGTTTTGGGTGTCCCGCCAGAAGATTACGGAAAAATTCTCTTAGTGCTTCCCCATAATATGCTAATGCTGAAAAATGCTGGCTTAATCCGTCTTCTACTCCTGCTCCCCATACAAAGCTTTTTCCTTCGGTAAAAAATGGCAGAAATGCCACGATACACATCAGTAAAAACATCAGTGTATAGACTCCATAGCAATACTTTCTTTGTTCTTTTATCATTATACTTTTCCTTTACCCTTTACCCTTTTTTGTTCATTATCACGCTTAGTATACCACATTTTGGATTGAAAATTCCTGAAAAATGTCTTAAGATATTGGATGTATGTACATTTTAGAATATTTTATATCTATCGGAGGTAATATGATATGTTAAATTTGATAAAGAAATTATATAATGATTCGCGAATTCGTTATTTGTTTTTTGGTGGATTGACAACCCTCGTTAATCTTGGAATGTTTGCTTTATTAAAAGGACCATGTGGAATTGATTATAAGATCAGCAACTTTTTCTCTGTTGCGATCGCGATCTGTTTTGCATTTGTTGTAAATAAGCTATATGTATTTCAGTCTAAATCTGAATCCTTCACAGATACAATTCATGAATTCATCAAGTTTGTTCTCGGTCGTCTTGTAACCATGGCTGTCGAAGTGGGCGGAGTTCCTTTCTGTGTTGAGATCCTTCATCAGCCACAGATGATCGCCAAGTTAGAAACACAAGTTATTGTTACGATTGTCAATTATTTTATCAGTAAATTTCTTGTTTTTAAATCTCAAAAAAAATGATTCCTTGTATCATATAAAATCCCTGAAATCAGATATTCATCTCATCCGATCTCAGGGATTTGTATTGTTATTCTTTGGATTTGATCACTTCTGAGATAATGTATCTCGGACGCATCTTCACTTCATCATAAATCTTCGCAATATAATATCCGATCACACCTAAGCTGAACATCAAAATGCTTCCAACCAACAGTAACAACAAGATCACTGTTGTGAATCCTGCAACTGCATGTCCAGAAAAATACATATAAAGCGATTGTATTCCAAGTAGTACTGCAAATACGAAGAATACAACGCCAAAAAATGTGACGATCTGCATTGGTGCGGCGCTAAATGATGTGATATTATTCACTGCATATCGTACTAATGATTTGAATGACCATTTGGATTCTCCTGCTTCTCGTTCCTGCACATCAAATTCTACGTATGTTGTCTTGAATCCTACCCAGGATGACAATGCACGGAAAAATACATTTCGTTCTGGAAGTTTTAGAAATTCTTCTGCTGCTTGTCGATCCATCAACTTAAAATCAGATGCTCTAGACATATCGATTCCTGTCGCATCACTGATAATACTGTAAAATGTTTTTGCAAACATCTTGTGAATGAAACTTTCTCTTCCTCTGGATGCTTTTACTCCCTCGATCACCTGATATCCGTCTTCCCATAAACGATACATCTTTATAAGTGTTTCTGGCGGATGCTGAAGATCACAGTCCATTACTGCAATACAGTCTCCTTCTGCCTGTGTGATCCCTGCAAAAACGGCTCCTTCTTTTCCAAAATTTCTGGAAAAGCAGACTCCTTTGATATGTGCTCTTTCTTCCTTGAGTTCTAAGATCTTCTCCCATGTATGATCTTTAGATCCGTCATTTACGAATACTAATTCATATGGGATCTGTTCTTTCTCAAGCAGGTCTCCTACCACCTGTGCTGTTTTCTTGATCATCTGTTCTTCGTTATAAGCTGGAAGAACAACCGATAACATCTTATCCATTGTAAATATCTCTCCTTATATTTTATTCTACCGTGATCTTTGCACTGACGTTCTTCTCAATCGACATATTCTTGATCTTTGTCAGCTGAACCTGTACCGTATGCGTTCCGGGTTCATACAGCTGCATGTCAATCTTTGGATTTAAATCCTTCACTACAACTTTATCTACTACAGAGCGCAATCCGCTGATCTTCACCTTTAACTCTGAGTCATCAAATTTGACATCATAATTCTTCGTATTATTGATCAATGCGATCTGTTCTGTTGGAATCGTCAATGTACGTTTCGTCTTCTTCTCGATGTTTGCACGGATCACGATATTCTTGATCTTATCTACAGATTTTACAAATGTAATACCATCTGGCAGTTTAATATCGGACGCTTTGATCGTTTTTTCAATACTCTTTGTACTATCACTGATATCTAAATTCGCCAGTTTGATACTGCTGATCTTCTCCAGATCATCTTCAGCTCCAGTAATTTCTATATGTTTTGGTTCATAATCAATGCTTCCAAGTACATATCCCTTGCCCGGCGTTCCTTTTGTTTCCACTGTAAATGGTATTGTCTTCGTTCTTGATAATCCAATCTTTACTTTAATCTTGGTCGTATCAAGTTTGATGCGGTCCTGACTTACTTCATCTCCGTCTTCATCATAACACTTGACATTCTGAGCCATTGTCACATCTTTCTTCAATCCGGATACATCTACTTTCGCTACGATCTGTTTGATCCTGCTTACCACACTCTTTGGCCCAGATACAGAGATCAGATTCGGCGTTGCTGTCTGCGTGCTTACCGTATATCCACTCGCTGGTGTCCCTTTCACCACAACATTGACTGGTATCTGGTCACTCTTCACATCTTCCAATACGACTTTGACCGTTGCACCACCTGTATCGATATCTAACTGACTCTTATAACGTAAAGCTTCAACTTCGATCTGGATTGCATGAACATCTGACATAGAAGATACATCTGCCGTTGCGCGGAAATCTGACTTCGTCAAACGATCTACAACATCTTTCTTTCCCTTCACAGTAAAGCTTACGGTATCTCCAGATTCAATCTTATAAGTCTGATTAAGATCGTCTAAAACCTGTTCATTCAGCATATCAACCGGTACATCGCTGAAAGTCTTCTTGATGACCGGGTTATCGGTGTTGATAACAAACATCCAAAGTAGAAAGGCAAAAACAACAGAAATTATTTTTAAAAGCAGATCACTTTCCATTCTTTTTTTCATTTCGATTCCGCCCCTTCCATAGTTTGAATTTCTTATTCTGTCCTTTTTCTTCTCTCAGGACAGCCAGTTCATCTCTCAATCTCTGTGGATCCAGATGTCTGATGATCTTTCCATCCCTTGCGATAGAAATATCACCAGTTTCTTCGGATACGATCACAGTGATACTGTCTGAAACTTCACTGATTCCTACTGCTGCTCTGTGTCTAGTACCCATTTCCTTTCCAATCTCTACACTATCGCTTAGTGGAAGATAGCAGGTTGCTGACACGATCCTGTTGTTGTGAATGATCACTGCGCCATCATGGAGTGGTGTATTGTGTTCAAAGATATTGATCAGAAGCTGACTGCTGACCTTCGCATCAATTGGAATTCCTGTACGCTCATACTCTCCAAGTGCTACTTCTCTTTGCAGTACGATCAGTGCTCCTGTCTTTACCTTTCCCATCTCAATCGCTGCTCTTGATATCTCTTGCAGAGTTCTTGCTGTATATTCCAGTTCTTCCTGACGGCTATCTGTAGAGAAAATATCAGTCACCCAGTTCTTTCTTCCAAGCTGTTCCAATGCGCTTCGGAGTTCTGGCTGGAAGACGATCAAAATCGCTGTGATTCCCACACTCATTGTATTGGAAAGAATCCATGAAACTGTATGTAATTGCAGTAAATATGCCGCAAATGCAATACAAAGCAAGATAATGATCCCTTTTAACAATACCCAGGCTCTTGTTGTTTTGATCCATTTGACGATCAGATAGATCATAACACTGACGATCAGAATATCTACAATGTCATTTAGACCGATCTTCGGAATCGATGTCCAATATATATATTTTTCAAGTCCATCAAAAAATTTACTCAAATTTCCTCTCCCTTTTCTTTGTCCTGTTCTTTATGTTCTTGTTTATGTTCTTTTCTTTTTAAACTAAATCTATGTGATGGTACCGTGATCTGTGTAACATTAAATTCTTCTTCTTCCACAGTCACTTTCGGTATCGCTCTTACATAATAATAATATTCTTCATCTTCAAATTCAAATGTTTCTTCTCTGGTATAGTCGATCACATTGTATAAAAACTGTATGATCAGGGCAATCGCAATGCTTCCTATGATCGTTCCGATCTGTGATGTGATATTGATCTCATTGTTAACCAGATATCCTCCTATGAACATGCAGATCAGATATACAACTCCTCCTGCAAGGATTGAAATATTCCATCCATGCGCTGCTCCCCGCTTGCGAATTGCTGTTACGAGTGCTGTCACCAGACAGAATACCACAAAATACAAAAGCAGATCCTTATTGTCGATCGCTCTTGCCGCGATCAGACTATAGACCTTCCCATGTGCTGATCCTGATGCCAGCTGGTTCATTGTCTGCTGAAGGATATTGGACAGATAATAGATCACTGTTCCCATTAAGATCGCTGGAAGTCCTGCAATTCCACAAAACATCCCAGCAAAAATCGGTAAACATGCAGGCAGTTGAAAATAAAAGAAGATTGGCACCATCATTAGATAAATCCTTGTCTCTGGAAAAACTCTCTGATATACAAGAAAATATAATACAACTACCAGTGCAAAAAATAATGTCACTTCTAACGATACATGAAGTAACTCTAAGAATATAACGACATAAAAGATCAGCGATAATGCTGATATTGGAATAAAGACACTGATCACTCCCATCATAAAGATAAAAAATGGCTGTGAAAAGGTCTCTGTATATCCAAACAATTTCCCTAATACATAAAATAAAACAGTTCCTCCAAGGAATCTCATCCCTGATTGAATATATCTTCCTCTCGCCGTGAGGAATTTCAAAAATCGTTCTCTATATATCAATAATTTTTCCATCTTCGTCTTCCTCCTCGACTATCGTTGGACTAATGTCTTCATTCTCTTTTTCTTTATATAATGTTTCTAGTTCTTCTAAATGCTTGTCATAGATCAGTACCCTTGCCCTTACCTCATCATACTGCCTGGATGCTCGCATCTTCGTAAAATGCAGGTAGACAAAAAATACCGCAACATAAATTCCTATGATCACAGCCGCAGATACTATAACTTTACCTTCTCTCAGCTTCATGATCACAATATCTAACTGCATGATACACAACAATCCTGTCATGATCAGAAATGAGATCAACAAGGCAATGCTTGTCTTGATCTTCTCCGATCTGACATAATCTTTCTTGGTATATTTGTAAATACGGAAATCACCTTTTCCATAATTCTTCTCATACTTGGCCATCTCAGCCATAATCTTTACTTTCTCTTCTGAAATCATATGCTTTCACCTGCTTTTTCAGTCTTATTTTCATTATAGCATGGAATATAGCAAAAAAAAAGGAGGTATGAAAACTCATACCTCCTAAATCAATTCTTCTTATCCGAAGTATCTCTTTAATAATCCTTCAAATGCTTTACCATGACGTGCTTCGTCTCTTGCCATCTCATGAACTGTATCATGGATTGCATCTAAGTTTGCTGCTTTCGCACGTTTTGCAAGGTCAAATTTACCTTCTGTTGCTCCATGTTCTGCATCTACACGCATCTCTAAGTTCTTCTTTGTGCTGTCTGTTACAACTTCACCTAATAACTCAGCAAATTTTGCTGCATGTTCTGCTTCTTCGTATGCTGCTTTCTCCCAGTATAATCCGATCTCTGGATATCCTTCTCTGTGAGCTACTCTTGCCATTGCAAGGTACATTCCTACTTCAGAACATTCTCCTTCGAAGTTTGCTCTTAGATCAGCTAAGATATCTTCGCTGACACCTTTGGCAACACCTACTACGTGTTCTGCTGCCCATTCTTTTTCTCCTTCTACCTGCTCTTTGAATTTATCTGCTGGTACTCCACACTGTGGACATTTCTCTGGTGGCTGTTCTCCTTCGTGTACATATCCGCATACTGTACAAATCCATTTCTTCATAATTCTTGTTCTCCTTTATACTTTATATGATCATTTATGTTGCTTTGCCTTTCGGCTTAGTATCTTTTGTTTAAAACAGTAATGATTACTATTTTTAACTTACCTTTATATTACCATCACATTTTACTTTTGTCAATGATTTTTTAAACAATTTTTGCAGATTCCTTTAAAATAAACAATATTCTGTGTAATCTTTCCAGGAAAGTTCTCACTTGCAATCTCATTTAACTTCTCATCGATCGGTGCCATCTCCAAATCGATGACTGCTCCACATTCCTGACACACAAAATGATAGTGTGGATCGGTGCATGCATCGTAATGGTCTGCTCCTCCTTCGTAAGATAGCTTTAGTATTTCCCCTCGCTCACTTAATAATGCAAGATTTCGATAGACTGTTCCAAGACTGATCTTAGGAAACTCTTCTTTGATGTTCATATATACCATATCGGCAGTTGGATGGTCTTTGCGAGTCATTAAAAACTTTATGATGGCATCTCTTTGCTTGCTTTTTTTCGTTGCTGGCTGCATAACCTCTTCCTTTCCTCTTTAATTTAAATAATAACTGTTACTATTTTTAGTATATATATTTTTATACATTATGTCAACCATTTCGAAGAAAATTGTATAAATTTATATACACAAAGCAGACAGGTATTTGATTTCCTGTCTGCTTTGTGCATTTTTAAAACTTAGGGAGTATAACCAAAGTGTCAGTTTTAGCTCTGGAATACTTTATGTGGATTCAAGATATTCTTTGGATCAAATGCTTTCTTAATTCCACTCATTAACTCAATTGTTTCTGGATCAAGAGATTCTCTCAAATATGGCTTCTTCGCAAATCCGATTCCATGTTCTCCGGATACTTTTCCACCTAACTGTGCAGCTTTCTCGTAGATCTTCTCCATTGCTGCTGCCATTCGTTTTTCAAATTCTTCCTGGCTTAAGTCATCTTTTAAGATATAAGAATGAAGATTTCCATCTCCAGCATGTCCGAAACTCTTGATACGTATATCTACTTCATTATGTAAGTTATGAAGGTATTCTACCATTTCATTGACTTTATTTCTTGGTACGACCATGTCTACTTCATCCATATCAGTTGTAGATCCTTTGATTGCTTCAAGGAAGGCTCCTCTGGCTTTCCAGATAGATTCTTCTCTTTCTTCTGTATCTGAGATCAGTACGTCAAGTGCTCCTGCCTCTAAACAAAGTTTTGCAACTTTATCATAATCTGCTTCAATCTCTTCTGTTGAATTGCCGTCAAATTTGAGCAGAAGGTACGCATCGGATTGGGAATCTGGGAATTTTTTACCTAGGTACTCTTCTGCATCAATGATGACCTCCCTCTGCATAAACTCAATGGCAGTTGGGATTGCTTTGGACTTGATAATGAGAGGTACTGTGTCAATTGCTTCTTTTAAGGTTTTAAATGGTATCAGTAAACTAATTGCCTTTTTAGGCAGAGGGAGTAATTTTAATGTGGCTTTTGTGATAAAGCCTAAGGTTCCTTCGGAACCGATCATCAGGTCTTTTAAGGAATATCCGGAACTGTTTTTTACAACCTTTCCTCCAAATTCCACGATCTTTCCATTTGGAAGGACAACTTCAAGACCTCTGACATAATCTCTGGTCACGCCATATTTTACAGCACGCATACCACCGGCATTTGTACTGATATTTCCACCGATCGTTGCGGATTTCTCTCCTGGATCTGGTGGGTAGAAGAAATCATGATCTTCCACATAGGCAGCAAGTTCCATTAATAAAACTCCTGGTTCTACGGTGATCGTTAAGTTTTCTTCATCAAGTTCTAATATATGATTCATGAGGCTTGAATCGATCATGATCCCGTGTTCGATCGCTACGGAAGATCCTACCAGACCGGTTCCAGCTCCTCTTGGTGTGACCGGAATATTATTTTCATATGCATATTTCATGATCTCAGAGATTTCTTCTGCAGAAGTCGCTTTTACTACAACATCTGGGTAGCTTTGTGCTCCTCCTAATTCATCATGACTGTATTCTTCGTTGATATTTTCTGCATATAAAATTCTTTCATCGTCTTTTATGATATTTTTGATAACTTCTAAATCAGCTTGATCAAATTTCTTATAACTCATATCTCTTACGCCCCTTTCGCAGCTTTAATCTTCTCGATCAGTTTTGGTACGATATCGTAGACATCTCCTACCAGACAATAATGTGCTGTCTTAAAGATCGGTGCTTTTTCATCGGAATTAATGGATACGATGCAGTCAGAGTGATCCATTCCAGCTACAAACTGAATGGCTCCTGATACACCACAGGTAATGATCAGTTTCGGGCGTACGGTTCTTCCACTTAATCCTACCTGACATTTTGCTTCTACCCATCCTGCTTCTGCAAGTGGTCTTGTGCAGGCTACCTGTCCGTCTAACAGTTCTGCTAATTCTCTGATCATTGCAAGGTCTTCTTCTTTCTTGATTCCTCGTCCAGCAACGACTAAAACATCGGCAGATTCGATAAACTTCTCTGGCTCTTTCTTTACAATATCTAATACATCCACATGTGCTTTGATCTTTTCTTTATCGATCGCACATGAAATGATCTCTCCATGTGTTTCTTCTGTTCTTTCTGGTGCATTCATGACTTTGTATCTTACCGTTGCCATCTGTGGACGGTTATTTGGTGTTAAGATATGTGCCATGATGTTTCCACCAAATGCTGGTCTGATCTGAGAAAGGTCTGTGTTCTCATCCATCTCAAGAATCGTACAGTCTGCTGTTAATCCTGTCTTCATTCTTGCAGCTACCCTTGGTGCCAACTGTCTTCCGACTGTTGTTGCTCCTGTCAGGATCGCACATGGCTGATGTTTCTTGATGAAATCTTCAAATACAGATGTATAAGATTCTATTTTGAATCTTGCTAACTCTGGGAAGTCGTAAACAAATACTTTATCAACTCCGTAGTGTAATAATTCTTCTGCCTTATCTGAAATGTTATTTCCCATAAATAAAGCATAGACTGGATGATTGATCTTACTTGCCAGCTCTCGTGCTTTTCCGATCAATTCGTATGTTACTGGATGAATTTCTCCATCAACATGATCGACATAAACAGCGATTCCGTTCCACTGACTCTTATCAATTTCTTCTTTTTTCTCATCTTCTACATATTCTACTGCTCCAGCTGGTCCTTTCTTCACACATAATTTACACATCTTACATGCGGCATTGATAGAAAGTTTTCCGTCTTTTTCTTCCATCGCACCGAATGGACAAATATCAACCAGAACCTGTGGATCTTCTACTTTTTCCTGATGTATTACTAATTTTGGCATTCTCATTTCCCCCTTTTAGATAAATTTCATATCTGTGATCATATGGAATAATTTGTCTGCGACTTCACTTCCGTCTCCGTCCCATACTTCATGATGGTCATTCGCTGTTGGAGGGAAAATTCGTTTTACCTGTGTTGGTGAACCATTTAATCCATAATGTGTTTCGTCTTTGTCTTCCATATCATCTAAGGAATATACTTCAATTTCACGGTCTGCGGTATCCATCTTCTTTACATAGGATGGAAGTCTTGGCTGGAAAATGTCTTTATCTACGGATAACAAACATGGATACTGAACTTTAGCAATCTCCAGTTCTTCCGGTAGATCCATCTCGATCGTGATCGCATCGGATTCTACTTTAGATATCTTCTTTACATTTGATACGCTTGGGATATTTAACCATTCAGATACTTCGGAACCAACCTGTGCTGTATCACCATCGGTTGTCTGTTTTCCACATAAGATCAGGTCAAAATCTCCCATCTTCTTGATTCCCTGTGCGATCGTATAACTTGTTGCCAGTACATCGGCTCCACCAAATCTTCGGTCTGATAATAATGCTCCACGGTCAACTCCCATGGCAAATGCTTCTCTGATCACTGTCATTGCCTGTGGTGGTCCCATACTGATGACACTGATCGTTCCACCTACTTCTTCTCTGATCTTAAGCGCTGTCTCTAACGCATACAGATCATATGGATTCATCTTTGAATCGGCTCCGTTTCTTAACAGCACACCGGTTACTGGATCGACTTCTACTTTATTAGATGCCGGTACCTGTTTGATACATACTAAAATGTCCATTGCTATTCCTCCTCATTCCTAAGACTTTCTATCCTTTATCTTAAGCTCTTCCGCTCTAGATTGGTACTACCAATTTTGTTTGAAAAAAATTTGGATGTTTTTCGCATCCATTGTTTTTATCTGTTTTTGTCTTATTGGTACTACCAATTTATGTTTTTATTATATATACATTGTCTACTTTTGTAAAGTACTATTTAACATTTTTCTTTTTTTTGTTAATCTTGCATAAAAAAGAAGAGCCAAAATGGCTCTTTCCTTAAAGTTCTTTGTGAATAATGTTATCGATCATATCGAAATGGTTCATCAATGCTTTCTGTCCATTGACCACATCTCTCTTTAATAAACATTCGACGATCTGCTTATGTGCTTCCTGTAACATTCCTTTTCGCTTCTCGGTTCTTAAGATTTCTCGACGCATTTCAAAAATGAAGATATCCATCACTTCAGATAATGCATCTAAGATATTCACGATCAGAACATTGCCCGATGCTTTCGCGATCGCATAATGGATCTTCTTATCGTATATTGTCTTCTCTTCGTCATCTGTACTCTGATCTAATGCATTCACATATTCCTGTAATTCTATGATGTCTTTTGTCTCTGCATTCCTTACTGCAAGTGCATATGCCTGCATCTCCAGCCCGATACGGATCTGGTTAATCTGATCATAATCAAGCTGATCAAGCATAAACATCATAGAAAGGGCATCTACCATATATCCCTTAAAATTTCCTGATATATAATTTCCTGCTCCTTGTCTACTTGAGACCACTCCCATGACGGTTAAGATCTTCAACGCTTCACGAACGGAATTCCTACTGACTCCAAGCTTCTCTGAGATTTCTCTCTCTGGTGGAAGGCCTTGTCCAAGAACAAGTTCCTGATTCATGATCTGCTCTTTGATATTATCTATGACGATCTCATAGGCTTTCTTTGTTTTTTCCATATTAATATTCCATTCTGTCTATTATTTTTTCTTAATCATATAATAGGTAACATTATAACAGATTCAATTTTTTTTGAAAACCCCTTGCAATATCCTTTGAATAGTTGTAGTATGTAAGAAAGTTAGATGTGGTTTTTAATACTATGTATTGAATTTTATAACACTAGAATGATTGGAGGTTTTACCATGAAACATAAATTAAAAGATCCAGGAAGTGCAATTACCCATTTGATCGGAATGATCCTGGCCGCGATCGTTTCCATTCCATTGATCATCAAGAGTTTTTTAAGCGGTGATTATGTACGCATTATCTCTTTGATCATATTTACTATAAGTATGATCGGTCTTTATGGTGCAAGTACTGCTTATCACTCTTTTAATATTTCACCAATGATCAATAAGAAGTTAAAGAAACTTGACCATGCAATGATCTTTGTTCTGATTGCTGGTTCTTACACACCGATCTGTACGATCGTTCTTGGCGGAACGCTTGGATATGGGCTTTTATCCGTGATCTGGATCATCGCGATCCTTGGTATCGTATTTAAGATGTTCTGGGTTACTTGTCCGAAGTGGGTATCTTCTGTCATGTATATCGCAATGGGATGGCTTTGTATCGTTGCGATCGCACCGATCATCCATAGTTTATCCAAGACATCTTTTGGATGGCTGCTTGCTGGCGGTATCATTTATACAGTTGGTGGTGTGATCTATGCACTAAAGATTCCTTGGTTCGAAAATCACTGGAAGAATTTTGGTCTGCATGAGATCTTTCATCTGTTTGTTATGGGTGGAAGTTTATGCCATATGATCCTAATGTTCCAGATTTAATTTTTGCTCCTGTTGGTAGTTTTCTATTAACAGGAGTTTTTCCTTTCTGGTAAGACGTTTGATCTTTGCTTCTTTACTCATTGCTTCCTGCTTTGTATCAAATTCTTCAAGATACACAAGTTGTACTGGTCCTCGTCCTCTTGTATATTTTGCACCTTTTCCTTCATTATGCATCTTCAGGCGATGTTTGATATCGTTAGTCCATCCTGTGTATAAACTGTTATCACTGCATTTTAATATGTACGTTACATTCTTCATCTGTCTTATCCTCTGTCTATCTGTATATTGATCCAGCCCTGATCTTCATTTTCTTTGAAGAAAGGCTGTCAGATGTTCTCTGACCGCCTTTCCTCTACATCAACCAGATATGTTATGGCTGTTATTTTCTCACTTTATTTTATTCCAGATATTTTAAAGGGTCTACACTTTTTTTATCTTTTTCCATCTGAAAATAGAGATTGGTTCCTTCTAATGTGTAATAACTTGTCGGCTCTGCGACTTTTGCAATAACTTCTCCTGCATTGACCATTGTTCCTTCTTTTACTCTGATATCTTTAAGCTGTCCGTATAATACGGTATATTCATTTCCAAGATCCATCAATACCGTTTGTCCATATTCTGCTGATTTTTTAATTTCTCTTACCTTTGCCTTACGTACTGCCTTCACCTCGTCTCCTTCTTTTGCTTCGATCAGGATTCCTTTGTTGATACGGTACTGGTCAAGAGATTCAAAATAAATGGTTGAATTTACACTGTATGGAAGAATGATATTGCCTTTGATCGGCCATGTCAGTTTGGATGTACCATTATACGTAACACTTTCACTCATGGTACGTTTCATTTGTGCCGTTGTCTCTGTTTCTTTCTTGTCTTGCGTTGTTGTTTTTGTTTTTTCCTGTGTTACGCTGTTATTAGCTCCGATCGATTCTTCTTCCAGGCTGACTTCCTGTTTTGCCTGATCTCTCCTCTGGCGGAATGTCGCACTGTAGTACGCCATGATTCCAAGAAAGAATACGAATCCTATGATCATTGCCCCATAATATTTGCGCAGCGGAAATGGGTTTTGTTTGTTATTTTTTCTCATTTTCATCACCTCAAACATAGTTTTGCCCATTTCCATCTGTTTATTCATATAGTTTTTGAATCATTGTTTTTGGATAGTAATATTTTAATATTTTTTGATAGGTTTTTCCTTGCTTTGCCATCTGATCTGCACCATACTGGCTTAGTCCTAATCCATTTCCCTTTCCGAGACAGATGATCCTTAAATTTCCTTTATATTGTTCAAAATAAAAATTATTGGATGCCAGTTGCAGCCATCTTGCAAAATCTTCTCCGGAAATGATACATGATCCGGCCTTGATCTGTTTGACATATCCATTCTTTGTTACCGTTAAAAGTCTCAGATTTTTTTGTAATTGTTGTATGGTGATTTTCTTTTTCATGTTTTCTTCTAGTATAATCTGCATCCTTTGATATGAAATTGTCTTAATTGACATATAATCTTTGGATTCGATATCACTTAAACTTTCTTTCTGTCTTAGATAAGGAATCTTTTTCCCGAACCATTCACTTGCATCTAATGTCATCCCAACACTCACTGCATGAAAATATGGTTCGATCAATGCTCCTTTGTATGTGATCACCTTTCCGATTGTTTCTTTGACTACTTTTTTTCGTTTCTGATCCATGATCTCATAGGCACGATCTCCCAATTTATTCTTATATTGTTCGTCTTTGTACACCTGATATGGTATGCTTTCCATCTTTATCTTCTTTGATCTGCCCATTTTCCGGATCAGATCTGTCCTTAAGATCACAGCCTGGCATTTGATCGTTTCTTCTTCTTGATCCATGGAAATCTGTCCTGGGAGGATTTTTAAAAGGTAACTTTCCAAATCAATATCTTGGTCCTTGTCTTGTATTTTATATCCACTGTCATAGTTTTCAAACGAAATATTTTTCTTGTTTTCTTTATTGATATATATCGTAATAATATATGGAATCGTTGTTAACAAAAAAAATAAAAATAATATATATGTCATTTTGTACCTCATTCCAATCCTCCTTTTGTCCGTCTTACTATTTTATGTTACAATAGAAAAAAATATGAAAGGACTCTTATATTTTATGAAAAGATATGATTTTACAATTACATCTGACCGTGGACTTCACGCACAGCCTGTAGCTACTCTTGCAAGTATCTCATGTAAAAGTGCTTCTTGTGTTACACTAGAATATGATGGAGGAGAAATCGATGTATCCAATGCGATCCGTCTAATGTCTGCTTGTATCTCCTACAATGATAAAGTAAGTCTGATCGTTTCTGGATCTGACGAGGATGAAACAATGGAGAAATTAAAGGAAATCGTCACTTCACAACTTTTATAAGAATACTGTTCGTTTTTATCAGATTATGTTATACTGAAGTTGTTATAGGGCAGCTTATCCTGACCCTTCTATTTTTATGTTGAAAAGGAGTATTCAATGGATATAAATCATCTTACCTTGCTCACAGATCTTTATGAATTAACCATGATGCAAGGATATTTTAAAACAGGAAATGATGAAACTGTAGTTTTTGATGTTTTTTACCGTGATAATCCTTCTGGAAGTGGCTATGCGATCACTTGCGGACTCGATCAGGTCATTGATTATATCAAAAACTTATCTTTTTCATATGATGATATTGATTATCTTCGTAATCAAGGGATTTTTGATGAAGATTTTCTGGAATATCTTGCTGGATATCATTTTACAGGAGATATTTATGCGATCGCGGAAGGAACTGTTGTATTCCCAAGAGAACCGCTTCTGAAAGTGAAAGCACCTATCATGGAGGCACAGCTTGTAGAAACTGCGCTCCTTAATATCATCAATCATCAAAGTCTGATCGCTACGAAGGCTTCTCGTGTAGTTTATGCTGCTGGTGGAAGTGGTGTTATGGAATTCGGACTTCGACGTGCTCAGGGACCTGACGCTGGTACTTATGGTGCCCGTGCTGCCGTGATCGGTGGTTGTGATGGTACTTCGAATGTACTTGCTGGTAAATGTTTTGATATTCCGATCCTTGGAACTCATGCACACAGCTGGATCATGAGTTTTGATGACGAATATCATGCTTTCCGTGCTTATGCAGATCTTTATCCAGATTCCTGCACTTTACTTGTTGACACTTATGACACTCTTCGTTCTGGTGTTCCAAATGCGATCCGTGTATTTGAAGAATTAAGAGCAAAAGGTCATATGCCAAAGCACTATGGAATCCGTTTAGACAGTGGGGATCTTGCTTATCTTACAAAGAAAGCCCGTATCATGCTTGATGAAGCAGGTTTTCCTGATGCAGTGATCGCTGCTTCTGGAGACCTTGATGAGAATCTGATCACAAGCTTAAAATCTCAGGGTGCACCGATCACTTCATGGGGTGTTGGTACAAAACTGATCACTTCTGCAGATTGTCCTGCATTTGGAGGTGTCTATAAACTTGCTGCCTCTAAACCAAAAGGTGCTGATGAATTTACTGCTAAGATCAAGATTTCTGAGAATCCTGCAAAGATCACAAATCCTGGAAATAAAACGATTTATCGTATCTACGGAAAGGAAGATGGAAAGATCCGTGGTGATCTGATCTGTCTTGTCGGGGAACATTATGATGAATCTGACGATCTGACAATCTTTGATCCTCAGGCTACTTGGAAGAAGTCTACACTTGCTGGTGGTACTTATACAATGCGTGAACTTTTAGTTCCAATCTTTATCAAAGGTCAATGTGTTTACAAGAGTCCTTCTGTTATGGACATCCGTTCCTATTGTAAGGATGAATTGAACACGTTATGGGATGAGAGCAGACGTCTTGTGAATCCACAGGAAGTCTATGTCGATCTTTCCATGCCTCTTTACAAATTAAAGAATGAATTGCTTGATGCAAATCACAAAAAATAAAATCATTTATAGAAGGGAGAACGATCATGATTCGTTTTTTTGCAGATATTATTTATCTGTTCTTTTTCCTGACATTAACCGCACCGCTTTATCCATTGTTTGATCATTGGAACAAAACTGGAAAAGCTCATAAACGTTCATCCATAGCACAACGCATGATCTTACGATCTTTTAAGATCTGTCTTGCTATGGCTGGTACAAAATTAATTGTTGATGGCCAGGAAAACATACCAGAAGATGGTGCTGTTTTATATGTTGGAAATCATAGCAGTTATTATGATATTTTATGCAGCTACGTTGCTACTGAACGTGGAATGGGATTTTTTGCCAAGAAAGAAATGGAAAAGATTCCTTGTCTATCTCACTGGATGCGTTTTATCAACTGCCTGTTTTTAGATCGTAAGAATATCAAAGCTGGACTTGCTACCATGAATGAAGGTACAAAACTTTTGAAAGATGGTTTTTCCATTGCGATCTTCCCAGAAGGTACCAGAAGTCAGGATGAAGATCCTCATGAGTTCAAAGAAGGAAGTTTACGTCCTGCTCTGAAAGCTGGTGTTCCTGTAATTCCGATGGCAATTTCAGGTACTGCTGATATCTTAGAGAATAACAGACGTTTTCAGGTAAAACCAACAACTGTTCATATTACTTTTGGACAGCCAATCTATCCTGATCAGCTTGAAAGAGCTGAGAAAAAGCATCTCGGTGCTACAATTCGTGAAGAAATTATCGAAATGCGAAAAAAACATAAGACAAGTTAAGGAAAAAATGCTATAATAGTTAAGATATTCAAATGTATATATTAGGAGGAGAAGATAATATGAGTGTATGGACAGTTATCCTTATTATTGCGGTAATTGCTGCGATCATTCTTGGTGTTCTGTATTTTGTTGGTAGAAAGATGCAGGCAAAACAGGAAGATCAGCGTGCGCAGTTAGATCAGATGGCACAGACAGTGAATATGCTTGTCATAGATAAGAAGCGAATGAAGATCATGGAAGCTGGATTTCCTAAGATGGTAACTGATAACATTCCGAAACGTGCTAAGATGTCTAAGGTACCAGTTGTTAAAGCAAAGGTTGGACCAAAGATCACTCCATTATTGTGTGATGAGGCAATCTTCGATGACGTTCCTGTAAAGGCTGAGATCAAAGCTGTTGTCAGTGGTATTTATATCACATCCATCAAGAATCTTCGTAATGTTGCACCACCTGAACCTGAAAAACGTGGTCTGCGTGCAAAACTTACTAAGAAAAGTGCTGAATTTATGCGTAAGAATTAATTTCTTATTATTGTATAAGAATCTAAAATGCAAAATACCGGAAACTTATCATTTGAAAGTTTCCGGTATTTTTTGTTGTAAAATATTCTTTTATTTTCTTTCCTGAATCTTAACGATGACATATCCTTTTTCCGTTGAAATATAACCGATCTTGAGATACTGACCGTCTTTCTTGATATATCCACCCTGTGTCGATGGTCTGTGGTAACCAAACTTCTTAATAAATTTATCACCATAGGAAAAATGAACACCCTTGATATCAAAGCTTTCTTCTTCCATATCTTCCTGATCTTCTCCACCACTGGATGCTGGTATAAAATTCTCTACATATCCTTCAACACTCTTGTAATTTCCTTGCTTATATGCTTGGATCACCTGCACATATCCAAAACAGAATCTAAGTGCTGCGATCGCACAGATTACAAGACACACTGCAGCTAACAACTTAAAAAATGGTTTCCGTGAACATAAGAGCAGTAATACTCCTATAATTCCTAAAATAGCAAATGGAATGACCCATCTTGCTTGTATCGTAAAATTGCTGGCTTCATATAATAGTTTCATATATTCAAGCCTCCCTTCCATACTCTTTCCACTCCATGTGAAAGTATTACTTAATTCAGATTTGTTATCGTTGCATCGCAATATTCTAAGACTTTCGAAAATTCCATATCTCCACCAAATAAGTCTAAGGCACTTCCGATCGTCACATCAATCTTATCATTTCCATAGTTTTTCAGCAATTCCAGATCGTCAAAATTCTTAACTCCACCTGCATATGTGACTTTATTGCCATTATATCGAGCTAATAATTGCACGAGTTCCTGATCGATCCCCTGTGCTTTTCCTTCTACATCAACTCCATGAATCAGATATTCATCACACCATGATTCCAGTTTGTGCAGAAGTTCTATGGTTAATTCTTCTTCCGTAAACTTCTGCCAGCGGTCTGTTGTGATATAGTATTTGTCATCTCTCTTTCGACAACTAAGGTCAAGTACCAGATGTTCTCTTCCTACCTGTTCTTTTAGAGCATCCAGTCTGTCATAATGAACCTTTCCACCTGCAAATACAAAAGATGTTACGATCACATGTGATGCGCCAGATTCAATGAATTCTTTCGCATTCTCATCTGTGATCCCTCCACCGATCTGAAGACCCCCTTCAAATGCTTTCAACGCCTTTAATGCCTGTACCTTATCTTCTTCGTAGTACTTCGAATCTCTGGCATTCAGCATGATGATATGTCCACCATTCAAATGATTCTCTTTATATAATTTTCCATAAAATGTACCATCTTTTTCGGATACAAAATTCTCTGTTGCAAAATCTCCCTGATCAAGAAGACTTCCTCCTACAATCTGTTTGATCTTGCCATTGTGAATGTCAATGCATGGTCTAAATCTCATCTTTTCTTATCATCTCCTGTTTATTCTGTCATCTCTAATAAGTCAAATGCTTCTCCACTTGGATCTGCTTTAAATACCATTCTCTCACCTGTTGTTGGATGTTCAAATGCGATCCGTGCTGCAAATAGACCGATCTCTTTGTATTTCTTCTTTGTCTTTTGATAGATCGGATTATACTTTGTATCTCCCCAGATTCCAAATCCTCTGCTTGATGTCTGAACACGGATCTGATGGTGACGGCCTGTCTCTAAATGGATCAGACAATACGTGTATTTCATCTTGGAATCTTCCATCATATCAATAACTTCATAGTCAAGGATCGCTTCTTTGGCTCCTGGCGTTCCTTCTTTGACAATTTTGGATACATTATTCTTCGGATCTTTTAATAAATAATCCCTGAATGTCCCTTCGTCGTCAGGCAGCCATCCGGTCAATACTGCCTGATAGTCTTTCTCAAAAGTATGCTCTTTGATCTGTTCTGTCAGAGATGCAGCTGCCTTCTTGGTTCTTGCAAATACCATTACCCCGCCAACTGGACGGTCTAAGCGGTGAACTAAATAAAGCTGTGGCTCCCCATCTGTATTTTCCTCAAAAAACAGTTGATTTTTAAGCTGATGCAAAAGATCCATGTCCCCCGTCTTGTCACTGGAAACGGGGATTCCTTTTGGCTTCTCACAGACAACGATTTGGTCATCTTTATATATGATATTTATCTTTTTATTCTTTCTCATAAAAATCTCCTACATCTTGAAACGATATCCAACACCCCATATTGTCTCGATATATTGAGGTTTTGCTGTGTTAACTTCGATCTTCTCCCTGATCTTCTTGATATGAACCGTAACGGTTGCGATATCTCCTAAAGATTCCATATCCCAGATCTTATTAAATAATTCTTCCTTGGTAAAGACTCTGTTTGGATGTCCTGCAAGGAATGTTAAAAGATCAAATTCTTTCGTTGTAAAGACTTTTTCCTCTCCATTTAAGTATACACGTCTTGCAGTCTTATCAATCTTCAATCCACGGATCTCAATGATATCATTGACTTCCATCTGATTATTTACAAGACGCTGATAACGATTCAGATGTGCCTTCACTCTTGCTACAAGTTCACTTGGACTAAATGGCTTTGTGATATAATCATCTGCACCGAGTCCTAACCCTCGGATCTTATCGATATCTTCTTTTCTTGCAGATACCATAAGGATCGGAATTTCTTTTGCTTCTCGAATCTGCTTACAGATCTCAAATCCATCAACTCCAGGTAACATGATATCTAAAATGATCATATCAAAATCATTTTTTAGAGCCTTCTCAAGTCCCTGTTGTCCATCTGTTTCGATTTCTACTTCAAAAGAACTTAATTCCAGATAATCTTTCTCTAATTCTGCAATTGAAAGTTCGTCTTCTACGATTAATACTTTGCTCATGTTATTTCTCCTTTGACTGATCGATTACTTTATTTAGTGTAAAGAATATTGTCGTTCCAGCACGCAGCTTACTCTCTGCCCAGATCTCACCGCCATGTTCTTCGATGATCTTCTTACAAATAGATAATCCAAGACCACTTCCACCTGCTGAATTTCTCGACATATCTGCACGATAGGTTCTTCTAAAAATATGTGGAAGATCTTCTTTGGAAATTCCGATTCCATTGTCCTTGATCGCTACCTGTACCTTTCGGTCATATTCTGTTAACGTAATTCCTACTTTTCCTTTTGCTTTGTTATTGTATTTGCATGCATTATTGATAATATTGTTTATCACTCTCTTAAGCTGTTCCGGATCTGCTGTTACCATGACATTGGCTGCACAGTAATTGCGATAAGAGAACATCATGCCTCTTTGCTCAAGGTCTGCTCCGATCTCATCGACACAGTCTTTAAAATACGAATTGATGTTGATCTTCTCAAAATTATACGGAATGATATTCGAATCGATCTTAGAGTATAATGATAATTCATTGATCAATACATTCATATCATTTGCCTTGTTATAGACCGTCTTAATGTAACGATCCATCTTCTCAGGTGTATCGGCTACACCATCCATGATCCCTTCTACATATCCTTTGATTGCTGTGATCGGCGTCTTCAGGTCATGGGAAATGTTACTGATCAAATCTCTGTTTTGCTTCTCATAAACAATTCTTGCATCGATCGAATCTTTCAATTCTGCCCTCATCTCATTAAATGCATTGCACAATTCCCTGATCTCTTCTCCACCACTGTTGATCACTACATCGTTGTCAAGATTTCCTTCCTTGATACGTTCTGCACCTGCTTTTAATTCACGGATCGGGCCGACGAATTCACGATACATAAACCATGATAAAAAGGTACTTGTTAAGATCAGTACCCCTATCACAGCGCAGGATACCTGAATAATAATATTGCGGTAATGTGGAAGTACTGTTCCAAGATCTGTCATGATAAAAACAGATCCTTGTCCGCCATCATTGTATTTAAAGTCCTGCTGTTTTACAAGATAGTTTCCTGGTCTGCTGACAAAAAAGCCACGGTCTGCATCACTGTCTTTATTCCCATAGGATGGAAGTTTATGAATTAATTTATCAGATACTTTTTTCTTCCCTATATATTGGATCTGACCATTTTTACGGACGATCAGATAGGAATCCTTCGCTTTTAAACGTTCATTGAGATCATTTAAATACTGTTCATTGTCAAAGATTTGTGGATCTTTCTTTACGTGATCTTCTAATTCAAAGAAAATTTCCTGTGTCTCGGTATTCATCGTCTTTAATGGATTCACAAATCGTTCAAAGGACCCTGCTGAGAGGTCTGCCTTGTTGATTCTTGAATACCCTATACTCAAACCAGCGATCGATACTATCATCACAAAGATTGGTAGCACGATCGCTGGTAAATAGATCAACCGAACTTTATTTACTGCTTTCATCCCATTAACTCTCCTTTGGTATTAATATCTATTATTATACCATAGTCATACGAAGAAACCAGAATTTGATCGATTATTTTATTTAATTTTTAGAAACGATAAAATCAAGAAGTGCATCTGCAACTTCTTCTTTTGTCATCTTTGGAAGCTGCTTTTCTTCATCCTTTGTGATCAGTGTGATCACGTTTGTATCTGTGTTGAATCCAGCTCCCTGTTCCTTTAAGTTATTGGCTGCGATCATGTCGATCTTTTTCTTCTCTAGTTTAGCTCTAGAGTTTTCTAACATGTTCTGTGTTTCCATGGAAAAACCACATAAGAACTGACCTTCTTTTTTATTCTCTCCAAGTGTCTTTAAAATATCTTTTGTCCTTACCAGTTCAATCGCCATATCTCCGTCTTTTTTCTTGACTTTCTGATCGCTGACATTCGCTGGTGTATAATCTGCAACAGCTGCAGATTTGATGATGATATCTTGTTCATCGCTTCTGCTTATCACTGCATCGTACATATCCTGTGCACTCACGATCGGAACAACATCTACAAACATCGGGGGTTCGATCGCTGTCTTTCCTGTGACTAACGTAACATCCGCTCCACGAAGCATCGCCATCTTAGCGATCGCATATCCCATCTTCCCTGAGGAATGATTGGAAATATAACGTACTGGATCGATTGCTTCGATCGTTGGCCCTGCTGTCACAAGGACTTTCTTGCCTTTTAAGTCTTTTTCTTTGGCGATCACTCTCTCAAGATGTGCAACCAGCACTTCTTCTGAAGGCATCTTTCCTGCACCACTTGTTCCACATGCCAGATGTCCATTCGCAGGTTCTACGATCTCATATCCAAATCTTCTTAGTTTATCAAGATTATCCTGCAAGATTGGATTATTATACATCTTTGTATTCATCGCTGGTGAAATGATCACTGGTTTGTTACATGCCATTACGGTTGTTGATAACATATCATCTGCGATTCCATTTGCAATCTTACCAATGATATTCGCTGAAGCTGGTGCGATCAGCATCGCATCTGCTTTGTCTGTCAGTGATACATGTGCTACATGAAACTGAAAATTACGGTCAAATGTTTCTACAAGACATTTTGTATTGGTCAAACTTTCAAATGCGATCGGGTTGATGAAATTTGTTGCATTCTTCGTCATGACTACGTGAACTTCGCATCCACGTTTCACTAACATACTCGCTACATTTGCCATCTTATAAGCTGCAATACTTCCTGTCACACCCAATACTATCGTTTTTCCTTTTAACATGATCTTTCTCCTACATATCTTCTAAACGTCCATGTCTTTCATAGTTTGTGCAACGGGAAATCTGATTCTCATCATCTACAAATACAACTTTTGGTTCAAATGTTTTTGCTTCTTCTGGTGTCATATCTGCATATGCGATAATGATGATCTTATCTCCTGTTGCCACACAACGTGCTGCAGGTCCGTTTAAGCAGATCATCCCACTTCCTGGCTCTCCTGGAATTGTATATGTCTCGAAACGGCTTCCGTTGTTCACATCTACGATATGTACGTGTTCATATTCTAAGATTCCTGCTGCTTCTAATAATACAGGATCGACTGTGATACTTCCTACATAATCTAATTCTGCCTGTTTTACTGTTGCTCTATGAATTTTTCCTTTTAACATGCTGATGTTCATTTTTCTTTCTCCTTAAGTCTATTCGTTAATCAGTGTATTGTCAATGAGTCTTGTCTTTCCAATGTAAACTGCCATAGCTAACATACATGTTCCTTCCAGTTTCTCAACTGGTGCCATAGATAAAGCATCAACTGCTTCTACATAATCAATCTTGGCAAGTGGTTCTGTCTCAATGTTTTTCTTCATTGCTTCTACGACTTTGTTTGCATCTTTTTCTGTCTTGGCAAGTTCTTTTCCTAATGCTACCGTCTTAGAAAGGATCAGTGCTGCTTTTCTTTCTTCAGAAGAAAGATATGTATTTCTTGAACTCTTTGCAAGTCCGTCTTCTTCACGAATGATCGGACATCCAACGATCTCGATATCCATATTTAAGTCACGTACCATACGTTTGATCACTGCTAACTGCTGTCCGTCTTTCTGTCCAAAATATGCGTGGTCTGGTGTTACGATATTAAATAATTTATTTACAACCGTACATACGCCTCTGAAATGAATTGGACGAGTTTTTCCACAAAGTCCTTCTGTAAGTCCTGTCATGTCCACAAAAGAACAGAAATCTTTTTCATACATTTCTTCTGCTTCTGGATGGAAGATCAGGTCTACTCCTGCACTTTCACATAATGCTGCATCATGGTCTAAATCTCTTGGATATGTTGCAAGGTCCTCTGTTGGTCCAAACTGCATTGGATTTACGAAAATACTTACAACGACTTTATCGTTACCTTTTCTTGCTGCATCCATCAGACTTTTGTGTCCTTCATGAAGATATCCCATCGTTGGCACGAAACCTACGCTTAGTCCTTGTTTCTTCCACTCTTTTACCTGTTCTCTGACTTCTTTGACTGTTCCTACGATTTTCATTACTAAAACTCCTTCTTCCCATTATACGTGGGAATCTATTTATATAAATTATGTCCTTTTTATTGTCTGTTTTTGATCTTAATATAATTTTTCAATGACATCATCACTGATCGCATATGTATTTTCAGGTCCAGGGAAAGTTCCTTCTTTGACTGCATTGATATAATCTTTGACTGCTCCCTGCATCACTTCTCCAACTTGTGCAAACTGTTTTACAAATTTTGGTACGAAGTTTCCATACATTGCTAACATGTCCTGATAAACTAATACCTGTCCATCACATTCAGCACTTGCTCCGATTCCGATCGTTGGAATATGTACTTTCTTTGTGATGATCGCTGCTAATTTCTCAGGAATTCCTTCTAAAACGAGCATAAATGCTCCCGCTTTCTCAACTGCCTGTGCAGCTTCGATCAGTTCTTTTGCTGCCTCTTCGCTTTTTCCCTGCACTCTGAATCCACCAAACATATTAGATGACTGTGGTGTCAGTCCAATGTGGGCACATACTGGAATCTGTGCATTCACGATTGCTTCGATCTGTGGACATACATTTTTTCCGCCTTCTAATTTTACTGCTGTACAACCTGTTTCTTTCATGATTCGTCCAGCATTTGCTACCGCATCATATACAGATGTGTGATAAGATAAAAATGGCATATCGACAACGATCATAGCGTTTTTTGCCCCTCTTACAACGGCTGCTCCATGATGGATCATATCATCAACAGTTACAGGAATCGTTGAATCATATCCAAGCATAACCATTCCAAGAGAATCTCCAACCAACATCGTGTCAATTCCAGCTTCGTCAAATAATTTTGCAGTGGAATAATCATATGCTGTCAGCATTGTGATCTTTTCTCCATTATCCTTCATCTTCTGTACTGTGCTTACTGTTGTTTTCATTTTTCTTCCTCCAATACATGTTTCATGTCTGCATAAGAAATATCAGGATGTCGCATCTGCGCAAGTTTTATGATCTCTTTTGTCAGGGCACTATAAGTTTCCTTTGTCTCCTGATCCAAGGCATTCAGATGTTTCTGTACTGTTTTAATATCATGGCGTTCCACTGGGCCTGTCAGTGCATCACATGTTCCAACATCAAATATATTGTTCATGTTCGTAACTGTCAGCGGTTTCAATGCCTTCAGTGCTGCATCTTCATCAAATCCACACTCCATAAGCAGTCTTTTGGCCTGATTGATCAGTCCGACCGCAAGATTCGATGCAAACACAGCTGCTGCATGATATTTTGGTTTATCTTCGCTTTTTAATCTCACGATGTGATTTGGACACGCAGATAACAGATCCATGATCTCTTCTATGTGTTCTTCATTTCCTTCCACACTGAATAGAGCCTGTGATAAATCTTCGTATGCAGTTTTTTTACTCTTAAATGGAAACATTGGATGAATAGAGTAACCGTACGCTCCGGTTTCTTCAATTCCAGAAAGAACAGCTGATCCTAATGATCCGCTGCAATGACAAATAAACTTTCCTTGTATCGGATAAGTTTTGACTAGTTCCCAGACTGCGGCTATTGCATCGTCTGGTACTGTTAAAAATAGAACATCACTCTTTGTTAATATTTTATCAATTGAGGTTGTAAATATTTTCTGAGTTTGTTTCTCCGTTTCACTTACCTTTGCTTGTGTACGGGTATAACACCCTGTGACGGGTATATTGTTGTGTACAAAGTAATCATAAAGAGAGCAGCCTACTTTCCCCGCTCCGATAAATCCTACTTTCATACATGTATCACCTGCTTTCCTGCGGGTGATGTTCTAAGTTAAATTGATTTGCCGGTATGATTTCTTTCAAGAATACCATCCAGATGTTAACTATAACACCCGTGTGGGGAAATAGCAAGTATATTTTTAGTCTTTCATGTATGTGACAGAAATAAAAGAACAACCAATATTTAAAAGAATCCGGTGGCAACTCCGCATTTTTGAGAGCGTTTTTTACAAATCGCTGTTCCGTGCCTGTTTCTTTGGAAACTCCCTCACTGCGAGCCAAAATGCCCGCAGCAACGGTCAGACATCCAACCACAAGCACTGCGAATTTGTAAAAAACGCACTCAAAAAGTGCTCATGTTTGCCACCGGATTCTTTTAAATATTGGTTGTTCTTTTATTTCTGTCACATACACCTGAAGGCTATTCAAAACACTACGCAGTATGTATGTTAAACGTTATTGGTTGATGATTTTTGTATTTATTAACAGAAGGTAAAATGACTTCTACAACACCGATTTAGCGGGATGTTTTGGAATATAATAAACATCTGTCTAACACTACAAAAATTAAAATTTTAAGATAACAACATTCTATCGTTTGCAAATTCTCCGCCGCTGGCTTCTTCGAATTTCTGCAATAAATCTGCTACCTTAAGCTTCTTCTTTTCTTCCCCTTTCACATCATAAATGATCTTTCCATCACTCATCATGATCAGGCGGTTTCCGATATTGATCGCATCTTTCATATTATGTGTTACCATCATTGTTGTAAGATTATCTCTGGCTACGATCTTCTCTGTGATGTCTAGTACTTTCTTCGCAGTCTTTGGATCAAGGGCTGCTGTGTGTTCGTCTAATAATAGCAGGCTTGGTTTCTTCAGTGTTGCCATAAGCAGTGTCAATGCCTGTCTCTGACCTCCGGATAATAGTCCTACTTTGGATGTCATTCGATCTTCTAGTCCTAAGTCGAGCATTTGTAATTTTTCTTTAAACATTTCTTTTTCTTTTTTTGTGATTCCCCAGCTTAGGCCTCTTTTCTTTCCTCTACGGTTTGCCATTGCCATGTTTTCTTCAATCTGCATACCTGCTGCCGTTCCCATCATTGGGTCCTGGAATACTCTTCCTAACATGTAGGCACGTTTGTATTCTGGAAGATCTGAGATATCCTTGCCATCTAGAATGATCGTTCCTTGATCGATCGGATAGACTCCTGCTACCATGTTGAGAGTTGTAGATTTTCCGGCCCCATTTCCTCCGATGATCGTTACGAAGTCCCCAGGATCTAAGTGAAGATTGACTCCATTTAATGCTTTTTTCTCATTGATCGTTCCTTTATTAAATGTTTTATGTACATTTTTAATTTCTAACATAACTTTGCCCCTCTTTCTATGCTGGTGTCCTGCGGTGTGAATATTTTGATTTGAGAGCAGGAATACCGAGTGCTAATGCTACGATGATCGCTGTGAATAATTTCATATCATCGGTACTTAATCCGAAATGTAAAACAAGTGAGATGATCATACGATATACCATTGCTCCTCCGATCAGTGATGCAAGGATATAAGCAAAGTTAAAACGTTTTCCAAAAATAACTTCTCCGATTACAATGGATGCAAGACCAATTACAATAGATCCTGTTCCCATTTTGATATCTCCGTATCCTTGGTTCTGGGCTACTAAAGCTCCAGATACTGAGATCAGTCCATTAGAAATCACCAATCCTAAAACTTTGGATGTATCTGTATTTCCCCCTAAAGCACGTACCATAAATTCATTGTTTCCTGTTGCCCTAAGTGCACATCCGATCTCTGTTCCAAAAAACCAGTACAGAGCTGCGATCACAATGGCTCCAATAATGACTCCAACTACCAATGTTGCCAGTGTCTGATCTACTCCTAACAGATCCATTACCTTTGTAAATGCAGTGTCTTCTCCAAGTAATGAAACATTTGGTCCTCCCATAACTCTGATATTAACGGACCATAATGCGATCATTGTTAAAATACCTGCTAAGATCGCAGGGATCATAAGTTTCGTGTGCAGCCAGCCTGTAACAAGTCCTGCTAACATTCCTCCTACAAGTGCAAATAATAATGTTACAAATGGATTGACTCCCCTTGTAATAAGGATTGCACTGATACATCCACCGAGTGCAAATGTTCCATCGCAGGATAAGTCTGCGATATCTAAGATCCTAAATGTAATATAAACTCCCAGTGCCATGATTCCCCATAATGTTCCTTGGGCTAATGCACTATAAAGATTTGTAATTAATGCCATTTTCTACCTCTTTTCTAAATGCACAGAAGTGCCTCCCGCAAATCGGAAGACACTTCCTGATCTTCTTGTAATCTTATATGCAAGAAAATCTTATTTATTATTCTTTGTCTGTCTTTTTCTGTGTTGTTACCATCTTAGCTTCTTTTTTTAACTTCTCTGGAATCTTAATTCCTAATGTCTTTACTGTGTCTTTATTGATGATCAGATCCGCATTTTCCTGATATTCAATTGGCATATCTTTTGGTTCAGCTTTTCCTTCTAAGATCTTTACTGCCTGCTTTGCTGTCTGCTGTCCTAACTTGTAGTAGTTAACTCCGTATGTTGCAAGTCCTCCACCTGTACACATTCCTTCTTCAGCTACGATAAATGGAATCTTAGCTTCATTTGCTACCATGGATACTGTATTGATTCCTGCTGCGATCATGTTGTCTGTTGGTGAATAGATTGCATCAACTTTACCTTTTAAGGATTCTACAACCTGACGGATCTCACTGGATTCTGATACTGTTGCATCGACTGTTGTTAATCCTAATTTCTTTGCTTCTTTCTTCGCAAGTCCTACCTGGAATTTGGAGTTTGCTTCTGCAGAACAATATAACATTGCAACTTTCTTTGCATTTGGAATTAATTCTTTTAATAGATTCATCTGTTTTGCTACTGGTGTTAAATCTGATGTTCCAGATACGTTTGTTCCTGGTTTTTTATTTGATTTCACCAGTTTGGCATCGGCTGGATCTGTAACAGCTGTTACTAAAATCGGAATATCTTTTGATTCATTGGCCATTGCCTGTGCTGCTGGTGTTGCGATCGCTAATACAAGATCGCACTTATCTGTGACAAATTGTTTGGCAATTGTCTGGCAATTTGACTGTTCATTCTGTGCGTTCTTATATTCAATCTTGATCTTGTCTCCGTCTTTATATCCAGCTTTCTCAAGACCATCCTTAAACCCTTTGTAAGATGCATCTAAAGCATCGTGTTCTACTAACTGAACGACTCCGATCTTCTTCTGGTCTGAACTGTCTTTCTTGCTTGAGCAACCAACCATTGTGGATAATGCTAATGCAGCAACTAATCCTGTTGCCATGACTTTCTTTAATCTCATATTTTTCTCCTCCTTAATATCGTTCCCGATTGCATTCCTTGGCTTTAAACTTCTGAACTTTAAAGCTTCAACGCTTTTATGTACTAAATTGTAACACTATGATTTTGTGTCGTCAAGCTAATTTTATTGTTTTATATGGTACATCATATTCCATACAATCTAATATCAATTATTTTATACGCATATTTCTTTATTTCTATGCAAAAAAGGATGAAAGATTTCCCAAATTCTTTCATCCTTTTTCTTCTATCAATTTCTTCTATTGCTGTGCTTCTTCGGCTGCTTTCTTCGCATTCTCTTCTGCAACTGTACGATATTTTATTGTCAGTGTTCTGATCAGTTCTTTTAATTCATCTGTTAACTGCTCTTCTTTCACTCTCCACTCCCAGTTATCACCTACCGTAGATGGTGTATTGATCCTTGCTTCATTTCCTAATCCAAGATAATCCTGAAGTGGGATGATCACCATATCGCTTCGACTCTCTAATGCAAGAGAAATCAAGTCTAAATGTACAGTTCCTGTTCTCTCGATCGTACTGTATTTTAAATAATGCTCTAAGAATTTCTTATCATCTTCTGATAATGTTTCGTACCATCCAACAACCGTATCATTGTCATGTGTTCCTGTGTATACAACACTATTTTCTTTGTATTTATGTGGAAGATAGATGCTGTCATCATATGCTCCAAATGCAAATTCCAGAACATTCATTCCTGGGAATCCTGTATCATCTAGAAGTTTATGCACGCTGTCTGTTAAGAATCCTAAGTTCTCTGCGATAACTTTCTTCTCACCAAGTTCTTTCTTCATTGCTTCAAAGAAATCCATTCCTGGACCTTTGACCCATTCTCCATTAACAGCTGTCTCGTCTTCTGCTGGAATCTCAAAGTATTCATCGAATCCTCTGAAATGGTCTAATCTTAAAATATCATATAACATAAAATTATGACGTAAACGTTTCATCCACCATTCGTAATCTGTTTTCTTATGATATTCCCAGTCATATACCGGATTGGACCATACCTGTCCATCTTCTGCAAATGCATCTGGAGGACATCCACCTACAACCGTTGCCTTTCCTTCTTCATCGACTTTAAATAATTCTTTGTGGTATGTAAATGCTGTTCCATCTAAGGCTACATAAAATGGAAGATCTCCTACGATCTGAATTCCTTTGTCATTCGCATATTTCTTCAGCGCAAGCCACTGTTTATGGAAATAATACTGGCAGAAGCAGAAATAACTTTCTGGGAATTTACTTTTCTTCTCGCTCATATATTCTGCATATTCCCCGATCCAGTATTCATTATCTTTGATAAATTTCTTATAATCTTCATCTGGATGAAATCTGAAATAAGCTTTTCTTAAAAGCTTTCTGTGATCTTCTCTGATTTTCTCATAGTCAACTTTGCCCTTGTTTTCTTCCTTAATTGATTCGAGTTCTTTTTTCTTAAGAAGTCCTTCTTCCAGTAACTGTTCTAAGTCGATATAATATGCACTTCCTGCAAAACTTGAAAACGAAAGATAAGGAGAATTTCCCGCACCGATCGTTCCTAATGGAAGGATCTGCCAGTACTTCTGGCCTGCTTCTTCTAAAAAATCTACAAATTTGTATGCTTCCTTTGAAAAGCATCCAATTCCGTAATCTGATGGTAAACTAAAAATTGGCAATAATATTCCGCTTGTTTTCATTGAATGAATTCTCCTAAAATCTCCTAAAATTTTCTCACAACTCAATATAGTATATCATAAAACATACTTCTTGAACAGAAGTGCTCTTGTACTTAATTTAATTCTATCATTTATTTCTGGCTTTCTTCTGCAACAGCTTTGGCTACTGCTTTGCAGACTCTTTCATCAAATGCACCTGGAATGATATACTCTTCATTTAACTCATCATCACTGATGATACTTGCGATTGCTCTTGCTGCTGCCATCTTCATCTCTTCTGTGATCTGTCCAGCTCTTGCATCCAGAGCTCCTCTGAAGATACCTGGGAATACTAATACGTTATTGATCTGATTAGGGAAATCAGATCTTCCTGTTGCGATAACTCTTGCTCCACCTTTCTTCGCTTCATCTGGCATGATCTCTGGTGTTGGATTTGCCATGGCAAAAATGATCGCATCGTCTGCCATAGTAGATACCATTTCGGCTGTCACGATATTTGGTGCAGAAACTCCGATAAATACGTCTTTATCTTTGATGATCTCTGTTAATGTTCCAGTCTGTTTCTCTTTGTTTGTGATCTCTGCCATATCTTTCTGTGCTGGATTCATCCAGTCTTCTCCTGGACATAATGCACCTTTCTGGTCAACTAAGACAACATTTCCTGCGCCAAACTGTAATAATAGTTTACAGATAGAGATTCCCGCAGATCCTGCTCCATTGATCACAATGTTTGCATCTTCCATTTTCTTTCCGACAAATTTTAAGGCATTTAATAATCCTGCTGCTACAACGATGGCTGTTCCATGCTGATCATCATGGAATACTGGAATATCTAATTCTTCTTTTAAACGTTTTTCAATCTCAAAACATCTTGGTGCGGAAATATCTTCTAAATTGATACCACCGAAACATGGTGCGATATTCTTGACTGTTTTGATGATCTCTTCTGTATCTTTTGTATCAAGACAGATTGGGAATGCATCAATATCTGCAAATTCTTTAAATAAAAGGGCTTTTCCTTCCATAACAGGCATTGCTGCTTCTGGGCCGATATCTCCAAGTCCTAATACAGCTGTTCCGTCAGATACGACAGCTACTAAATTACCTTTTGCTGTATAACGATATACTTCTTCTTTATTATCACGGATCTTACGACAAGGTTCTGCGACTCCTGGTGTATAAGCTGTACTTAAGTCATCTCTTGTCTTTACTGTTACTTTAGAACGTACTGCGATCTTACCTTTGTTTTGTTCGTGCATTTCTAATGCCAGTTTGTTGTAATCCATTTTTGTATCTCCTTTATGGTATGGTGTTTCAGATTTTTGTTCTTTTATCATTGTATCATAACATAATTCGATTGACTATGGTTGAAAAAAACGATACAATAAAAAATTACAACAAAAAAGAAGAATGCATAACATTCTTCTTAATAAAAGAGCGGGTGATGGGAATCGAACCCACGTGATCAGCTTGGAAGGCTGGAGTTCTACCATTGAACTACACCCGCATACAATGCCCAGAGCCGGAATCGAACCAGCGACACGAGGATTTTCAGTCCTCTGCTCTACCGACTGAGCTATCTGGGCAGTTAAATTGTTGTCTCATTTCTGCGACTTCTATACTTTATCATATTCCTCGACTCTTGGCAAGCTTTTTTTTCAAAAAATTTTATTTATCAGCCAGATTCCTGTTTTTGTCTTAAAAATCTTGCCTTTTACGGACTCAATTGTCTCTCTAGAACTTTGTTCTTCTGCAAGATTTACTAAAAAATCTGCTTCTACAAGAATCTGATAATCAATACCGTCAATCTGATCATATGTATGGTGATGTCCGATCAAATAGCAGACTCTGTCTGTTTTTGCTTTGTCATATTGTAAGTCTTCCAGCATCTGCTGTGCAACTGCCGGTCCTTCAACCTCTTGGTATTTTCCTGCACTACTGTTGTATTTTTCTTCGCTTATTTTGATACCGATATCATGTGTTAATGCAGCCACTTCCAGGATGTCTAAAATTTCCTTATCTAATCCTTCCTGTTCTCCGATCAGCTTTGCATACGCGTGTACTTTCAAGAAATGCTGGATTCTCTTTGGCTGACCTTGATAGTAATCGATCATTGCTGTTGTCACTTTATTTATATCCATCTGTTAACTCTCCTTTAGTATTTTTTGAAAAAGCTGAATAATCTTTTCTTATTTAAGATCTTAATTGCTTTGTCTGCATCTTCTTCTCTTAATCCACCTGTACAAAAATCTGTCTTGACCAGATGTTTGTCAAATCCGTGTCTATGCCATTCATATGCACCATCATCTAATATGACAAAACCTTCAATCTTCTCTTCACACTTATCCAGCCAATCTTTGATCTCATCTTCTCTTCTTCCACTGCTTAGGTATTCTGTCTTATCTATGATCTTTAGGTCGTATTTCGCTAAGATGTCAACTAGAATCTGACACCAGTCCTGCACAGCATCACTGTGTTCTGCCCATCCGTATCTCCAGGATGATGATAATACGATCTTTGCTCCTGTTGCATCTACGATTGTTTTTAAATTCTTAATGTTATCCTCATCTACAGAAATCAGCTGATCATCTTCGCATTTCTCGAATAATTGCTGTGAATTCAATACTCCGTCTACGTCTAAAAAAATAACTTTCATGCCTTTGTTCCTCCTTTACCTTCACGGTAGTCAGACATGGTCTTTGATGAGTATTATACTCTCTTTTTTTTTAAACGTAAATGTATTTTAAGGTTTTTAATACCTTGTACATAAAATCCTTTTTTTTGTAAATACTATACTGGAATTCTTTACATTTCACATCAAGGAGGTTTGATTTTATTATGGGAAATAAATGTTTGGATTGTACAGCTTTAACGCTTACGATCATTGGTGCTATAAATTGGGGATTGATCGGATTCTTCCGATTTGATCTTGTTGCATTTTTGTTTGGAGATATGAGCTGGCTGTCACGAGTTGTGTATGCACTTGTTGGATTATGTGGATTGTATATGCTGGCATTTTACCGGCATTGTGGACGTGATATATAAAAGTTTCTTCTTATTAATTATACACGGAAAGAAAGGCCAGGCTATGGCATACGCCATAATCTGACCTTTTATAAATGGTGAATATACATTAAGTATAGAAACAAGCTATTTTAAAAATAGATATTTATTTACTGTGCATCCTTGATCTTCTTGATCTCTTCGATCATAACAGGAAGCACTTTCATAACGTCTCCAACGATTCCTACATTGGCTACGTCAAAGATTGGTGCATCTTCATCTTTGTTGATTGCTACAATGTATCCAGAATTCATGATTCCTGATACGTGCTGTGTAGCTCCAGAGATTCCGCATGCAATATATAATTTTGGTGCAACGATCTTTCCAGACTGTCCAACCTGATGAATCTTTGATACCCATCCGTCTTCAATGGCTGGTCTTGTTGCTCCTACAACTCCTCCTAAGAGTTTTGCAAGATCGTCAACTAATGCGAAGTTTTCTTTGCTTCCCATTCCACGTCCACCAGATACGATAACTTCTGCTTCTTCCAGGTTGATCGTTTCTGCGATTTCTTTTACACTTTCTGTGATCTTTGCTTTGATCACATCATCAGCTACTTTTACTTCTTTGGCTACAACTTCACCCTCAGTTGGGTCTTCCACTTTCTGGAATGCTCCGGAACGTAATGTTGCTATCTGTGGTGTTGTCTTGATCTTTACATCTTCCAATACAGTTCCACCATAAAGTGGGCATGTATAGATAACTTCTCCATCTTCTGCTTTGATATCTAATACATCGGATGCACATCCTGTGTTACATTTTGCTGCAACAACTGGTGCGATATCTTTTCCATCCTGTGTTCCACCTACAAATACAGCTTCTGGATTTTCTTCTTTTACTAATTCTACTAAAACCTGAGCATATGCATCGAGATTAAACTCTTTGTAATCTTCGCTGTCGACACAGATGACCTGATCGGCTCCGGCCTTTGCTACTTCTTTTGCTGCATCTGCTACTCCACCTCCAATAACAACTGCCGTAACTTTATCGGCAAGTTTCTTGGCTGGAGATAACATTTCCAATCCAACTTTGACTGGATTTCCTTCTGCAGTTTCTACATATACCATGATATTCTTACATTCTGCCATGTCCTTTGTTCTCCCTTCCTAGAATACTTTGGCATCTGCCATCATAGCGACTGCTTTTATTGCTGAATCTTCTGGTGTTTCTTCCTGAATCTTGATTCCGGCTTCTTTCTTCGCTGGTTCATATAATTTAACGATCTGAACCTTTGCATTAGATTCTCCGACTTTTTCTTTTTCAAGATCAGCAAGATCAGCTTCTTTAATATCGCCGATTGGTTTCTTTCTTGCTGCCATTTTATTCTTGATCGTTGGGTAACGTGGGTCATATTCTGGTTTTGTGACTGTTACAACACATGGTGCAGAAGCTTCTACTGTACGGTATCCTTCTTCTGTTTCCTGTTTTGCTGTCACTTTATCGCCATCTAAAGCGATTTCTGTAATATTTGTGATCACACTTGTTCCAAGTTCTTCAGCTAACATTAAGCCACCCTGTCCAAGTGCGGCATCTGTTGCTTCTTTTCCACAGAATACAAGATCAAATTTCTGACCATTGTCCGCTTCTAATTTTGCGATCACATTTTTTAGGATATTTGCGATTCCTGTTGTGTCAGATCCTTTGAATGCATCATCACTTACTAAAAATGCATGATCTGCACCAACTGCAAGACAGTTTTTCAGAGAGTTCTTTGCACTATCTTCTCCGACACATACAACTGTTACTTCTCCTTCAGAGGATTCTTTTAATCGTGCTGCCATTTCGAGAGCATAGGTGTCAAATGCATTTACAACAGGTGTTACGTTTGCTAAATCCGGTGTTCCTTCTGCATTTAAATGGATTTCTACAGAATCATCCGGAACCTGTTTGATACATACTAAAATGTTCATAGTCTTACTCCTTCTTATGTTCTATCTTCCGATTGTGTTATTTGCTACGACGATTCTCTGAATTTCGTTACTTCCTTCGAAAATCTGGAAGATCTTAGCATCTCTTAATAATTTCTCAACTGGATATTCTCTGCTGTATCCATATCCACCGAACATCTGGATTGCTTCAGAAGCTACTTCCATTGCGATATCAGATGCATAGCATTTTGCGATCGCTGCTTCTTTGGAATGTGGTAATCCCATATCCATCTTTGTTAAAGCATGTGCAACCATCTGACGAGCTGTTTCTGTTTTGATTTCCATATCAGCTACTTTAAACTGCATTGCCTGATTTTTGATGACTGGTTTACCAAACTGAACTCTTTCTTTGGCATATGCAATACCTTCATTGATACCACGCTGTGCGATACCTGTTGCAACACATCCCATCCAAGCTCTTGCCTGGTCTAATGTCTTCATTGCGATTGAGAATCCTCTTCCTTCTTCTCCAACTAAGTTTGCAGCTGGAATACGACAGTCTTCTAATACAACATCACATGTGTTTGATGTACGGATACCCATTTTATTTTCTTCATTACCTGTGCTTAATCCTGGTGTTCCAGCATCAACTAAGAACATAGAGATTCCTTTAACACCTTTTGTTTTATCTGTCATAGCTGTGATACAGTAGAAAGAAGCGATTCCTCCATTTGTAATGAAGCATTTTCTTCCATTTAATACCCACTCATCTCCGTCTTTGACAGCTGTTGTTGTTCCTGCACTAGCATCAGATCCTGCTCCTGGTTCTGTTAAACAGAAAGCTCCAAATCCACCATCAATGATCTTCTGGCATACATGTTTTTTCTGTTCTTCATTTCCTGCGATCAGTACTGGTTTTGTTCCTAATCCACTGGCAGAAATTGTTGTTGCAAATCCTGCATCTGCGATAGCCATTTCTTCGATCAGTGCCGCAACGTCTACTCTTGATAATCCTGGTCCACCGTATTCTTCTGGTACTTCTAATGAATGTAACTGCATTTCAATGGCTTTGTCATAAATTTCTTTTGGCCATTCTCCACTGACGTCGTATGCTTTACACTGTTCTTTTACTTCGTTTTCACAGAACTCGTGTACATCCTGTAATAAGTCTTTTGCTTCCTCTGAAATTAAATATGCCATCTTGATATCCTCCTAAAATAACCTTAAAAAAGCTTTGTATATGTTTTATGTTACTTGTTTATGTTTGATTAATCGTTTCCTATTAAAATTATAATTTGTAGCAGATCTTACCTGGATTTAAGATCATATTTGGATCAAAGACTTCTTTGACACCTTCCATGATCCTCATCTGAACTGGTCCGAGAGACTCTGCTAGGTAGTCCATCTTTCCATGTCCGATTCCATGTTCTCCAGAGATCATTCCACCGAATTCTGTTGCTTTTGCATATACTTTATCCATAAAGACTGCAACCTGTTTCTTAAACTCTCCTTCTTCCATGTCATTACTGCATGTATAGATATGTAAGTTACCGTCTCCAGCATGTCCAAAGCTCTTCACTCTGAAATCAGCTTCTGCTTCTAATGATTTTGTATATGTCAGGAATTCTGCAATCTTATTTGTTGGAACTACAACATCACATTCATCTAACAGTACAGTATCTGCTTCAATTGCCTCAAGTAATGCTCCGCGGACAGCCCATGCATCTTTCTTTAAGGCTGGTGTATCAGCAACTAATACATCAATTGCTCCTGCTTCTAATACTACTTCAGATGCCTGTTCAATGATATCTTCCAGTTGTTCTTCAGAATTTCCATCAAATGTTGCTAATAAATATGCTCCAATCTCTGTTCCTTCTAATTCTTTTGGATATACCTGTTTTCCTAAGAACTTCTCAGTATCCATAACAACTTCTTTTTCCATAAATTCCAGAGCCTGTGGTGCCAGATGATGCATAAAGAACTGTGGTACTGTTGCAATACAATCCTCTAAGTTTTCATAAGGAATGATCAGACTGATCACTGATTTTGGTGCTGGAATTACTTTTAATGTAAGTTCTGTGATAATACCCAAAGTACCTTCAGAACCGATCATTAAGTTTAATAAGCTGTATCCTGAACTTGTCTTTGATACAGTAGCTCCAAGTTTTACAATCTCACCTGTTGGTAATACAACTGTCATGGCACGTACATAATCTCTTGTACATCCGTACTTAACAGCTCTCATACCACCAGCGTTGGTTGCTACGTTTCCACCGACTGTTGCGAATTTCTCACCTGGATCTGGTGGATATAATAATCCTTGTTTTTCTGCATCCTGTGCAAGATCATTTAAAAGGACTCCTGATTGAATCTTCACTACAAAGTTTTCTTTGTCATATCCAAGGATCTTGTTCATCTTTGTAAGAGAAATCATAACACCGCCACCGATACTTACGGCTCCTCCTACTAATCCTGTTCTTGCACCACTTGGTGTTACAGGAACCTTGTTTTCATTACAAAGTTTAACGACAGCTGCAACTTCTTCTGTTGATGTTGCTTCTACTAAAACTTCTGGTCTAGCTTTTCCGTAGATTGCCATCTCATCATGGGTGAAATCCTCATTGATTTCATCACCCACTAAGACACGTTTTGGAGCGATCTCTTTGAATTTCTCGATCATCTCTGGTGTCACTTTGTTATACTGATACTCACTCATTTATCTTCCTCCTTAAAAGTTTATAGCTTTTTAATATCTTTTATCTTTATCATTTTCAGATCAATTTAACTCCAAAGTAGCAAACTAATCCATAGATGATAACGAATAATACGAAATATTTGATAACCTTTGTTAAGATTTCACTTTCTTTTCCTACCGTTGCTGTTGCCGCTGTCGCTACTGCGATACTCTGTGGAGAAATAATCTTTCCTGCGGTACTACCAACTGTATTTGCAGCTACCAGCCAGATCTGGTTGATATTTAATTCTGCTCCTGTACTTGCCTGTAACTTGGAGAATAGTACGCTGCTTGATGTAGAACTTCCTGTTACGAATGTTCCGATAGATCCGATCAGTGGTGCAACTAATGGATAAAAGCTTCCTGTTACACGTACGATAAAATCTGCGATAGACTGTGTCATTCCGCTGTATCCCATGATCTTAGCTGTCGCAAGCACTGCCATGATCGTAATGATCGTCTTAAACATCTGAATCACTGTCTTGCCTAAAACAACAAAGATCTCACCAACTGGACATCCCTGAATCAGTCCTCCAATAAATGCTGCGATCAAGATCAGCACTCCTGGTGTTGATACCCATGTAAATGTATATGGGCTTGCTCCCTCTCCACTATAAATTGGTACATTTGATTTGATCGCTGATAATGGATCATGAATCGCTGGTACTAATGTTGAAGTCAGAAGTAAGAACAGTAATACAAGAATGAATGGGCTCCATGCAACAAATGCATCTTTTACTGTCATCGTAGTATCATCATTATCTTCGATTTCTACATCAAATTTACTTGCCTTACCTTTCAGCATTACTTTTGCAAGGATGATCGTTACTGCCATACTGCATACAGATCCGATAACTGCTGGAAGTTCAGCTCCTACAAATTTTGCTGTCAGATATTGTGGTACTAAGAATGAAAGACCTGACATCAATGTAATAAATAAAATTTCTTTATAATCACCGATTCCTTTAGCTCCTTCATGTTTTCCTGTGATGAAAACAACAAGGAAAGGAACGAGAATTACCATGATCGCAAGTTGTAATACAACATAAGATGCTGTCATATGTGGACTAAATCCTGTTACATTTGCTGCTGTAACCGTTGGAATTCCGATGGATCCAAATGCTACTGGTGTCGTATTGGCTACCAGGCAAACAGTTGCTGCAAAGATTGGTTCAAATCCTAATCCGCAAAGGATTCCTGCTGGAATCGCTACAGCTGTTCCGAATCCTGCCATACCTTCCATAAATCCTCCAAATCCCCATGCGATGATCAGCACAAGAACTCGTTTATCTCTTGATACAGAAGTAAGCATTTTTTTAATAAGTTCCATGTTTTTCGTATGTACGACCAAGTTGTAAGTAAACACTGCTGCCACGATAACCAGACAGATTGGCCAGATTGCCATTGCAAATCCTTCTAACCCTCCTGTGAGGACATCAATAATTTTTTGCTTCCATAAAAAAAGTGCTTCAATGACTGTAATGATCAAAGCGATCGGACAGGCTACATGTCCTGCCATCTTTAATCCGCTTAATGCAATGATCAGCCAGATGATAGGAAGCATCGCTAATAAAAAGTGAATGAACATCTTAAGTTCTCTCCTTTCTTTTCAAATATGAGCGGGTTCCGATATCCTATTTTTCAGCGTATACGCGACATAGTAAGATTGGTCCTACCAGTTACTGTACTTATATGGTAGGGCCAATTTGACAAAAAGTCAAGGGATTTTTTTTGCAAAACGATTTATTCTTTTTCTATTTTCTTTTCTTTTTTGTAGAAATTGCACAAAAAAAGCAGCATTTTTACAAACATACTATTTTCAATCCAACCATTTTAAGCCATTTGTATAAATACTGTTTTTTATTTATTTGTTAATTTTTCATCAATTTCCACAAATTTCGTATTTCGAACTATTTTACGGAGTCTTTTTCTTTCGTTATACTATTTTGATATTGCTTCCATATGATCGTGGACAATATCACTGCAATATAGTCTGTCAATGCCTGCCCATATATGACTCCGTCAACCGCATTTAAAAGATACAATAACGGGATCAGCAAAACTTCATTGGCTAGTCCCATTTGTAAAAATGTAATAAACATATTTGCTTTGAATACAATTCCGATTGCTGCAACTGGTGCATTCCTATAGACTACGAGAGTCTAGTTTAATACGATGGTTGATACACTCATCAATATAGAAAAAATTGAAGATTAATTTTACTGTTTAATCTTACAAAACTGAAGAAAATATGTGTTATATTATCTATATACTTTATAAAACGCAAAAGAAATTATCACGAGGTGAATAAATAATCATGAAAGCTTACGAACGTTTACTAAATTACGTCAAAATTTTAACTCCAAGCAATGAAAACAGCCAAACTGTCCCTTCTTCTGATTGTCAGTTTAATCTTGCCAGGATCTTGGAAAAAGAAATGAATAAACTTGGTCTTACCGATGTCTATCTTGATGATAAATGCTATCTGTATGGTAAGCTACCTGCCACAAAGGGCTATGAAAACTGTCCTGCGATCGGATTTATTGCTCATATGGATACTGTTTCTGATTTCTGTGATCACCCGATCCACCCGATGCTTACGAAGAATTATAATGGAGAAGCTCTTCCTCTTGGAGATAGTGGTCTGGTTCTTGATCCGAAAGTTTTCCCTCATCTTTCTTCTCTCAAGGGTCGTACTTTGATCACATCGGATGGTACAACGATCCTTGGTGCAGATGATAAGGCTGGGATTGCTGAGATTCTTACGATGGTAGAACGTCTGGTCAGTAAACAGATTCCTCATGGTCCGATCAGCATTGCATTTACTCCAGATGAAGAAATTGGAAGTGGTGCTGAGTATTTTGATATCAAGCGGTTTGATGCTGATTTTGCTTATACTTTGGATGGCGATACCGAGGGTGAGATCCAGTTTGAAAATTTTAATGCCTGTAAAGTTGAGTTTGAAATCACTGGTTTTAATGTACATCCTGGTTCTTCGAAGGATACGATGATCAATGCCTCACTTGTAGCTATGGAGATCAACTCTTGTCTACCTTCTATGGAGACTCCTAGAAACACGGAAGATTATGAGGGATTCTATCATTTGATCGATATGAATGGTGATGTGAGTCATGCAACATTACATTACATTGTGAGAGATCATGATCGGGGGTTGTTTGAGGCGAAGAAACAGACATTACGTTTGATCGCGAAAAATATGAACGAAAAATGGGGTAATGGTTGCGTTACTTTAACCATTACGGATCAGTATCAAAATATGGCCGAGATTATTAAGGATTGTCCTCATTTGATCAAAAATGCAAAGAAGGCTTGTGAAAATGCTGGTGTGGCTCCATTGGTTCTGCCGATTCGCGGAGGTACAGATGGATGTCAGTTAAGTTTTCGAGGACTTCCTTGTCCGAATCTTGGAACTGGTGGACATGCTTATCATGGACCTTATGAACATATTAGCGTTGAAGGAATGGATATGTGTGTTGATATTGTTGTAGAATTGATTAAATTGTATACTGAAGGTTATTGATGTATAAATAGAGAAAGAACAATGTATTAGGGTCAGAAAAACGAATTTCATTGACGGCTTGACCCTAATACATTGTTCTTTCTCTATTTATACACTCAAATCTTTCAGTATACACTACTTACAGATAAGATACTTCATTCTTCACTTTTCACTTCTTTACGAAACTCTTCCTGCATCCATATGATACACTTCGTCTGCAATTCCCATCGTGGATTCTCTATGAGATACTAGTACCACGGTTCTTCCTTGACTTTCTTCCTTTAACGATTTTAGAATAATTCCTTCATTTAATGAATCCAAGTTACTTGTTGGTTCGTCTAGTAATAACATCGGGCTGTCGTGTAAGAAGGCTCTGGCGATTCCGATTCTTTGTTTTTCTCCACCAGACAGGGTGTCTCCGAGTTCTCCGACTTCGGTGTCGTAGCCATTTGGCAGGGACATGATCATGTCATGGATAGAGGCTTTTTGAGCGGCTTTTATGATTTCTTCTCTTGCTGCACCTGGTTTTCCGATCGCTATGTTGTTGGCGATGGAGTCGTGGAAGAGTTCGGTTTCCTGAGTTACGTAGGATTGTGTGTTTCTTAGTGTCTTAGTTGGGATTTCTTTCACGTTTTCTTCTGAAATCTTTATGTTTCCTTTGTTTACATCCCAGAAGCGCATCAGAAGTTTCAACAGTGTGGACTTTCCGCAGCCGCTTTTTCCACAGATTCCGATGACTTTTCCTTGTTTCATATTGATGTTGCAGTCTTTTAGGATGACTTCTTCATCATAGGCAAAGGTTACATCTTCTACGGATGCACCTTCAAAACTTATATCAGCTTCTCCTTCTGATTCTTCTACCATTGGTTCTTCTTCGAGTAAGGATAACACTCTTTCTCCACTTGCTAATGTCTGGTTTAAATTGTTTGACAGGCTTGACAATGCAGTTACTGGACCAAAAGAACCCATCATAGCGATCGTTGCAAGCAGCATAGCATCAAATGTAACATTTCCTGCCTGATATAAATGATACATTAAAAAGAACATTCCAAACGAACAACAAAGGATCACAAGGTCTGTGACAGCTCTTTGCATCGCTTCCATGCGATTCAGGTCTTTTATTTTTTTGATAGATATGCTTTTCTTTGAAGATAATGCAATTTATACTTTTGACACTTATATCATCAGCTTCCATCAGCTTCCATTTATATCCATTCCACAGATTCTATTCTATTAGTAGCTACATTTTCATCATCATTTATTATATAATTTTGTTATGAATAATATAGAAAGGACTCTATCATATGAACTCTGAAAATTATGGTACTCATATCAAACATATCCGTCAAAAAATGGGTTTAACACAAAATCAAGTTGCTGAAGCTCTTGGTGTAACGCCTGGTTATATCAGCAATGTAGAAAATAACCGTACTGCTATGTCTCTGCGTATTTTAACATATTATGCGAAGCTTTGTGGCTGCTCTCTGGATTCTCTCGTTGGTACTCTGGATCCGGAATATTCAGAAACTGCGCTTGATCGTAAACTTTATAATGCAATCATGCAACTTGATGTGGATACGAAAGAAAAACTGCTGAAAACGATTGAATTGTGGAATTTGTAGAGTAGACTTGCCTGTATGTGGCAGAAATAAAAGAAAGATAGCATGTGAGCAACAATCGAATTCCGTCGATGGAATTCGTGTTGCTCACATGCTATCTTTCATTTTTTCTCTAAATACTCGATGACCTCCAACTTATACAATTTAAATTTTCAAAATCAGTGTCGCCATACTCTCTGGCATTCTCTTCTCCCCAACGCTGCTTGTCATAAACAGTTGGATCTGCCCGGTGATTTCTGTTTCTGACAACTGCTCAAACTCAAAATCTTCAAATGGAATCTGTATTTTCTTATCTTGGATCGGAAGATCTGTTAAAACGTCTTTGCTGCTTCTACATTTGACTGTCTGAATATGTCCAGACAGCATCGTTCCACCTTTTGTCATTGCATTCATTTCTCTGACGGCTAGTTCTAAATAGTTTTTATCCCCCTTTAAATGCAGATATGCTAGTTTTTCAAATCCTTGGTCTACCATAGAAAGACTTTGCCAGCCTTTTCCTTGTCGATAAATGGAAAATGCGACTTGATATATGCCTTTTTTTTAACTATTGCATAATTGTTCGTAGGTTAACTTGGTAATTTCTTTACTTTCATTTTTTCCGATACTTTCATACCTTAGATGCATTTTCTCTTTCTGGCATAATTTCTGGATCGTATCGATATCTGCAGTATCAAACACTCCTGTAACTGCCTGTCTTTGCTGTTGTTCGTTAATTCCGATAGATACAAAGTAATGGTAAAGATCTGATTCGATCATTTTGTAATATTCTAAGAATTCCCAATTTTCCATTTTCTTTTTTGGCATACATCCACTGATTTCCATAACAGTAGCGAATTTCTTTTTTCAGCAGATCTGAATCTATCGGTTTTAAATACAAGTAACTTTCTTTGCTAATCGCTACTTCCGCTCGTTTCTCAAACTGCTGGTATTCTTTCGAAAAAATTCTTGGATGTGATGTTCCTTTTTCAAAAAATGCGATCGGCATGATCCTCTTTCCTTCTGGAAACATCAGATTTAAATCATTTCCTCTAGTCATATATGAATATGTATGACGGTTTTCCATAAACATACGGATTCCGGTTAAAATGCGTTCATCCAGAACATGTTCAATCGCACATGCATTTTCTTTTGCAATGCTTCCATCAACACCAGAAACCAAACGCAGAAACTCTGTAAGGCATCGTTTTCTTTCCAGACATTGCTGCCCTTTGGATAATCCCATCGGCGTTAAGAACATTCTTCTTCCTTCGTCCTTTAACAGATACCCTTCTTCTAACAATCCATCTGTGACTCTGGTAACTCTTGATAACGGCACTTCAAGTTCCCTGGATAAGTCGGATTTTACAATCTGGTTCTCTTTTCGTTTCATTTCATACATTAGACTTAGATAATCTTCTTTTTCCTGTTTTGATATCTCTTTTGACATATATTGTTCCTCTTCTCATCATTCTATATAAAAATGATAAAAGGAACGTTGCACGAATGCAACATTCCTTTTTGTTAACGATAAATATTCTCAAATTGTATTTTATCAGTCATCTGATCCTTTGAGTAAATACTCTCCCGGGTACAATAGTCCAAACTTCTCTGTGGCTGTCTTTTCAATAAATTCTTTTGTCTTGATATATTCTTTTTTCTTCTTTAATTCTTTTTTCTTCTCTTCTTGTTTCTTGATCTGGGATTCCACCTGCTGCTGCTCTTTGGCGATCTTCTTTGATTTCTGTCGTAGATTGATATAGGAAAATGCTAAAATGACTACAAATATCAGAACAATGATCATGATGATCTTTGTCCTCTGATCCAGCTTATTTTGTTTCTTTCGTATTGTCACTTTTACCACCTCTTTTTATTTGTTTCTTTAGTGCCATTGTAACTTGTTTTTTTTCTTTTTTCAATTGCCATTTCAGGTTTCTCTTGATATGAATTCCTGGTCTTAAACATACTTTTTCAAATTGCCTTATGATCTTCTTTAGCTTCTCTGTAATATGTATGACAGCCCTCAAAAGGAACTTGCTGCATAATTGATAATATAGAATCATTCCGATCACAATTCCGAGGAAAAAGAATCCTCTTAACTCGCCATCGTTATATGTACAAAGAAATATAAATGCCATCACTGCTGTAAATATTCCAAATCCTATATCTTCTATAAACAAAAACACGCTTTTATGATAGAATACTCTTCGAATTCCACGAATAATATCATATATTGCCTGCAAACATACACCAAATAAAATTGACACAAGAAAAAATAACAACGGATCGGTTACAGTCTCTTTCATTATTTCAGTAACCTTCCTAATAATCCTTCTTTCTTTCCTGGCTCTTCTATATTAGAGTATAAAAAACTGTCAATCTTTCCCGTAATCTCTACTTCACCCTTCTCAACCAGTAATTTCTTTACATGGAGATTCTTTCCCTTGATCATTAACAGTCCCTGATCTGTGTCAAGAATGATCTCATTAAGATCAAAAGAAACAACATCTTTTACCCCTGTGATCACGCCAAGAGATCGGTTTGATAAGCTGATCTTATGTGCTCTTAAAGGTTGTCTCTCTTCTATCATACTAAACTTCCTCCCAAAATGTTTTATACATCTTATGAACAAAGCTTATAAAACATACCTATAAAAACTTGTACAGATCTGCTGCCTCATCTTTCTTCACTGTCTCTGCTATAGAAACTACTTCTACTGCTGTCTCTCTATTTCCAAACTGGATATCTATTCTGTCTCCTGGTTTCACATTCGTTCCAGCTTTCGCTGCTTTGCCGTTCACTAGAACTCTTCCTGCACTACAGGCTTCATTCGCAACAGTTCTTCTCTTGATCAGTCTGGATACTTTTAAAAACTTGTCTAAACGCATGATTATGTCTCCTTCTTTCTTCTATGTTATATTGCTGAAATAGATATAGAAAAACTGCCGGATCCATAGAAACCGGCAGTTAATGTAATATCAAATGAACATTCTATTCGTTTACAATATCTTTTAAAGCTTTTCCTGCTTTGAATTTAGGTGCTTTAGAAGCTGCAATGTGCATAACTTCTCCGCTGCGAGGGTTTCTTCCTTCTCTTGCAGCTCTTTCAGATACTTCAAAAGTTCCGAATCCTACTAACTGGATCTTCTCACCTTTCTTTAATTCTTCTGCAACTACATCTGTAAAAGCTTTTAATGCCTTTTCTGCATCTTTTTTAGACAATTCTGTTTTCTTTGCAATTGCTGCAACTAATTCTGTCTTGTTCATTAAATTTTCCTCCTAATCTCAACTCAAACATAATTGTATATGTCTTTGAATTTGCATAAGATAATTCTATAGGCTTTCCTCATCTAAGTCAAGTAAAAACTTCAAATAAACCACGTTTTTATGCTGTTTTCAGGCTTTTTCTTTCGCTTTTTTATGGAACTGTGTTATAATGTGTGAAAACGACAAAAATCAACGATTAAGTGTCTGACAAATCTAAAAATTAAGAAAGAGGATAAATATGATTCAATTAGGAAAATTTCAAGATTTATATATTGTGAAGAAAAAGGAGTTTGGTGTTTATGTCAATGACCAAAAGGATGTAACAGATGGAAGTATCCTTCTTCCTGCCAAACAAGTTCCAGATGGTGCAAGGATCGGTGATCAGATTTCATGTTTTGTTTATAAGGACTCTGAGGATCGCCCAATTGCTACCGTTCATATTCCAAAGATCACATTAGGTGCGATCCGCCCTCTACGTGTCAAAGAAGTTAGCAAGATTGGTGCTTTCCTTGACTGGGGACTAGAAAAAGATCTGTTTCTTCCATTTAAAGAACAGTTAGGACATATCCGTCCAAATAAAGAATATCTGGTTTCTCTTTATATTGATAAGAGTGATCGTCTTTGTGCAACAATGAAGATTGGTAAATTATTATCGACAGATCATCATTTTAAAGTCAACGATTGGGTACATGCCACTGTTTATAATATCAACCCTGATCATGGTGCTTTTGTTGCTGTAGAAGATCAGTTCCTTGGACGTATCCCAAAACGCGAGATTCACAATAAAATCGTAATTGGTGAACAGCTTAACCTTCGTGTTACAAAAGTGAATGAAGATGGTAAATTATCCCTAAGCCCTCATGAGAAAGCTTACCTTCAGATTGATCGTGATGCGAAATTAATCATGGATACCATTGAAAGCTATGATGGCCGTCTTCCATTTAATGATAAGGCGAGACCTGCTACGATCGAACGTGAGCTTGGACTTAGCAAGGCTGCTTTTAAACGTGCAGTTGGACGCCTGTTAAAGGACGGACTGATCACGATCACAGACAATGGAATCTTAAAAAAATAGCGAGGTAACTCCATGAAATATATCAAATCCGCTGGCTGCTTCAGCCTGTTTTATGTGATCTTATATTTTATACTTTCCACTGGAATGGGGATTTTTATTACCAACACATATCTTTTTACTACTTTATTTTATGGTATTTTACTCATTGCCGCTTTTCTTTATCTTAAGATCTGTGGAGATGATACAAAGAAGACATTACGAATGCATAAAATCCATATTGGTTCATTTTTTCTCGTGATCCTTCTTGCCTTTACGATCCGTCCAGTTGCAGGGTTTATTACTATGATCGCCAATTTGTTTTTTCAAGATGTTACAACCAACACTATGACACAGAAAGTGATGCAGAGTCTTGGATTATCAGTTTTTACAACCGCTTTTCTTCCAGGTCTTGTGGAAGAGATACTGTTCCGTGGAGTACTTTATTCCAGACTGCGAAAAGCTAATCCCATCAAAGGAATCTTATTATCTGCTTTGCTTTTTGGTATAGCTCATATGAACTTTCAGCAGTTTTCCTATGCATTCTTTTTGGGTATCGTATTTGGATGCTTATTAGAAGCAACGGATTCCATTTTCGCAACCATAACTGCTCACATGATTTTTAATGGATCTTCCATCCTTTTAACTTATGCAATATCAAAAGTTTCACTTTTTGGTGTAAACAATCTTGATACTGCAAATACAGTAACGATATCTTCGATCATTGCATCCATTCCTGTTGCATTGATCGGACTTATCCTTAGTATCTTTCTGCTCGTTGCGATTGCTTATCTGAATGGACGGCTCGGCTATATAAAAACATGGTTTCAGAAAGATATCCGACAGACCTGGCCAAAGAAACGTGTTACAAACATCTCTTTCTGGGCTGCATTTATTGTTTGTTTTCTCTTTTCGATCATGATGGAGATTACATCATCTTTTCTTTAAACCAAAAGGACTTCAGAATATGTTATTTCTTTCATATTCTGAAGTTCTTTTATTCTTTGTAATTCTTGTCTACCAGATAATAATTCAGATCACAATACCCCATTCCTGTATTAGCCCCATTTATAACAGCTCTGCTTGTATACTGCCACATATCATAAGAAAATGGGATTGCTGGTGCGGATGCTTTCGTATAATGTGCCACCCAGATCTTATATTCTCTGATCTTACTATATTCAAAATAATTTCGAAGTGCTGAAGCTCCTGAATAAACCATAGGCTCAAATCCTGCTCTCTTTATCTCATCACAAAATGTTGTCGTGACTACTGTCACATTACGTCTTCCTGTCTGAAATACCGCTTCTTCTTCGATATCAAATGCCACTGGGAGATCTAAATCTGTCGGATCGATTCCCTGCTCTTTGAGGAGTTTTAAACAGTGTCTGGCTTCTTTTTTTGCATCACTGGTTGTCTTCGCATAAGAATAATAATAAACGCCTCTGTGAATTGATGCATATCCTGCATTGCGGAAATTGGTATCAAATTTACTGTCTTTCCTTCCTGCTCTCTTCTCATTCATCCCTGAACCGATCTTGATCATCGCATGATTAACATTATGGTCTTTGACCTTCTTCCAATTGACTGTCCCGTTATAGGATGATATGTCAATCACCTTGATCCGGCCTTTTTCTACTTGTGTCTTGATCGGCAGACCGATATTCTGTACGATCCATATAAAGATCACTGCAAAAAAGATTAAAACTCCACAGATCATCTTTAATTCTTTTTTATTCTTCTTTGTCAGTTTCATTTTTTTCATCTTGATCTAACACTTTCTATCATCCTTGTCATTCTTCCACTGCATGTACATATGTCCTATTATCATCTCTTTCATAACTGCATGTCACAAATGTATAAATACGATCGATCTTCTTATCATCCAGCTTGATCGATGGTTCACTCATTCTCCGAATCTTTGTGATATATTCTTTCTTCTGCGTTCCATTTGCAAATGTGATTGGCATCTGATCCTGTGCTTTCACCGCATAAGCACTGATCACTTTCAAATGCATTGTCTTCTTTGGAGTATATAAAATGATCACATGATGTTTCTTTAGAAAGGATTCTTCTCTGAATTTTAGCAACTTGGCAAACATCGTTCCATTTTTCATATGGTGTCCGTAAATGATATTATTATCTGAGATAAACGACTTATCACATCCGTGATCTAAAAAGATCGTCCCTGAACTGCTTTTTTTCTTATTGTAATCCATATGAAGATATTCTTCGTTATCTTTACCTTGAACGATCGGATAATCAATTCCTGTCCCCTTTGCGTAAACCCAGCCAACAATATCTGGATTCTTTGCCCGAAGTTTATCAAAATCAATCGTTCTATCTCCATTTGTCTTCTTTACATTGTCTTTTTTTATCTTTTCATAAGTATCTTTCGCTTCTTTATAAGATTTATAATATCCATACAGCTTATAGGCGCTAATGCAAAATACTGCAATACAGAGCAAGAGAAAGATATGATATAGTATCTTTTTCATAACCACGATTCTCCCTTTTCTTTTACTATAACAGAAAAAGTATCTGATTTCATTGATTGAAACCAAATACTTTCTTAATTTTTTATGATTGATTTAATTTTAAAGCTCTACTTCATCTCTTACTCGAAATACGCATCTTCTCTCGATGACTCCGATCTCTTCGAGTGTTGTCATCATGCGGTATACTGTTGCCATTCCAATGGAAGAATCTCGTTTGACTGCTTCGTAATAGATCTCTTTGCAACATTCCCATTCTCCATTCAAGATAACATCTAGTAGAATCTTTCTCTGTTGTGTGATTCTCTTACCACTTTGTTGTAAAGCCTTCTCTACTTGTTCTTGGCACATGCTGTTCTCCACCTTGCCTTGCTGTTGTATGCATGACTGCGGGATAAAGTCTATGGCATGACACTTTATCTCGCATTCATACTACATAAATGATTATACTATATAAAGGTCGTTTTGATGAGTTAGTCTCATCTAATTACATATATAAGGTTAGCATCACCTAACCATTTTGTCAATAGTTTTTCTTAATTTTTTTATTTTTTCACGGTATTTTTTCTCATGTGCTTCCATTGAAAATACACACTGTTTATGATACAATGATAACCAAAATAAACATATCTTGTAGACTAGATATACAATTATTAGTAAGGAGGAATCTTTTTGAAAATACAAGAATCCGCTGAAAATTATTTGGAAGCTATTTTAATTTTGAAACAAAACAAAGGGTCTGTAAGATCCATTGATATTGCTCATTATTTGAATTTCTCTAAACCAAGTGTCAGTATTGCTATGAAAAATCTTCGTAATTCTGATATGATCACCGTTGATTCTGATGGTTTCATCTCTTTAACTGAAGCTGGTCATAAGATTGCTGATACAATTTTTGAGCGCCATACTGTTTTATCTAACATGCTGATCAAACTTGGAGTTCCTGCAGAGATTGCAGCTGAAGATGCCTGCCGTATGGAACATGTGATCAGCCCTGAAAGCTTTCATGCGATCAAAGCACATCTGAATTCTGAAGAACATATTAAAGCTCTCAGCAATCAAAACAAATAATTTGAAACAAAAGCACTTTTTTCTGTATATTACAGATCTTAAAAGTGCTTTTTTGTTTTCTACTGGTTTCGATAACTTCTTCTACAACACCGTTCTTTATGAAAGTGATATGACTTCATATCCTGCATCTTCTACTGCTTTTCTAAGCTCAATATTACTTAATTCACGATCATATGAAATAATTGCTTCTTTATCTTTTAAAGATACTTTTGCTGAAGCTCCTGCAACTTTATTGATCGCATTTGTCACATTGTTGACACAGTGTTCACAAGTCATACCTTTGATCTTCATTGTTTTCGTTCCCATCACGGGACCATCTAAATGTTTTTCTTTTACTTTCTTTACAGTACCCGATCCGCCGCCACAGCAAGGACTTTCCCCATGCATATGTTTCTTTGTCTGTTTGATTGCAAAAACTGCGATAACAATAAGGATGAGTACAATAATAATATCTGCCATTTTATGATACCTCTTTTTACTTTACATTATTTATTTAGTAATTTACGGATCAGTTTATAAAGCTGGTATCCGATCACCCCGATAAGATATAATCCAATAAAGATTGCAAATGCATAAAACATAGAACCTGTTGAATTTCCCATTGCTGATTACCTTCCTTTTTTCTTGACTGATGAATCCTTCACCTGAAAACTGCTGCATCCTGAGCAGCCTGCACAGTTGCCTCCACATCCGCCTTGTTTCTTCTTCTGCACCTGTTTATAAATAACAAATGCGCAATATGCAATAATCAATAACAATATGATAATACTTACTGGATTCATAATCGTCCCTCCTTTATATCATATCTTTTTTATATGAAATTTGATAAGCAAGAAGCCGGATGTTTACACATCCAGCCCCTCTATTATATACCATTTCGACTACGCCTGAACAGATCTCTTTGAATATACTTTCTGATCTTTGTATGGATCTGGTCTGAATAGCAGGAATAACATTACAAGCAATAACACGATACCTACTGCTGTTCCTACTGTAAATGCTCCACCTGTTGCAAATGTACCGATCTGATATACGATCAGCGTTACAACATAAGAAAAAATATTCTGGAAAAGAATCGCAAACCAGAACCATTTTCTAGACTGCATTTCTTTTGCCATTGTAGAGATTGCTGCTAAACATGGAGAGTCTAACAGGTTAAACAGTAAGAATGAAAATGCTGCTACAGCACTTGGGAACCAAGTTCTTACTGCTTCTGCTACTGTGACAGCATCTTCTGATGCATCTCCAGTTACGTTTGCAAGTACACCCATTGTTGATACGATAGACTCTTTTGCTGAGAATCCTGATAAAGAAGCTGCAACAGCTTTCCAGTTGTCAAATCCAAGTGGTGCAAAGATTGGTGCGATCGCTCCACCGATAACTGCTAATAAACTGTTTCCTGGATCTTCAACAGCTCCGAATGAACCATTGACGAATCCATATCCACTTAAGAACCACATAACAACACAAGCTAAGAACAGGATTGTTCCGGCTTTGATGATGAATCCTTTTAATCTTTCCCATACATGAAGTAATACTGTCTTAGCAGATGGGATATGATACTGTGGAAGTTCCATTACGAATGGAGCTGGCTTTCCAGAGAATGGTTTTGTCTTCTTTAAGATGATTGCTGCAACTAATACGGCTACGATACCAATGAAGTACATACATGGTGCCATTAATCCACCTGCTTCATAACTTCCTGTTGCATAACTTGTCATAACACCACCCATCATAGCGATAACTGGAAGTTTCGCTCCACATGGAATGAATGTTGCTGTCATAATTGTCAGTCGTCTGTCGTTGTCTTGTTCGATCGTCTTAGATGCCATGATACCAGGAATTCCACATCCTGAAGAAATCAGTAATGGAATGAAGGATTTACCTGATAATCCGAAGTGGCGGAATACACGGTCCATTACGAACGCAATACGTACCATATATCCACAGTCTTCTAAGATAGACAGGAATAAGAATAAGATTGCCATCTGAGGAACGAATCCAAGGACAGCTCCTAAACCACCAATGATACCATTAACGATCAGATCCTGGATTGCTGCGCTTGCACCGATTCCTTTTAAGAAGCTTTGAGCGGCTGGCTGGATCATCTCAGCTACAAATGTATCATTTGTCCAGTCTGTTACTAATGTACCGATCGTTGTTACAGAAATATAGTATACAACAAACATGATCGCGATAAAGATTGGGATACCTAAGATACGGTTTGTCACAATACGGTCGATCTTATCAGAAATCGTTAATTTTCCTCCGCTCTTCTTCACTGTAGTGGAAACGATCTTCTGAATGAACTGATAACGTCCATCTGTTACGATACTTTCCATATCATCGTCTTCGGCTTTTTCAATCTTTGTTCTGTTATCTTCTATAACTTTTGCACCATTTCCTGAAAGTGCTACGCTTTCTGCTACTTTGCTGTCATTTTCCAGGAATTTTACTGCATACCATCTTCTCTTATCTTCAGAAATAGATGATGGAAGTACATTTTTAACTTCAGCGATTGCTGCCTCTACGTCTTTAGAGAAAATCTCTTTTGGCAGATCTACGGTATTCTTCTTCGCAACTTTGATCGCTTCTTCTACTACTTCATCAAGACCTTTTCCTTTTAATGCGGATGTCTCAACGATTGGACAGTTTAATAACATAGAAAGACGTTCCACATCAATTTTGATCCCACGTTTTTCTAATAAATCTGCCATATTTAAAGCGATGACAACTGGTACACCAGTTTCGATCAGCTGTGTTGTCAGATATAAGTTTCTCTCGATGTTAGTTGCATCAACTAAGTCGATGATAACATCTGGATTTTCATTTAGTAAGAAGTCTCGGCTGACTACTTCTTCTAATGTATATGGTGAAAGAGAATAGATACCTGGAAGGTCAGTGATCGTGATATCTTCCCCTTTTCTCTTTCCTTTTAATTTACCTTCTTTTTTTTCTACGGTAACACCTGGCCAGTTACCAACATACTGGTTAGCTCCTGTCAGGGCATTGAACATGGTAGTTTTACCACAGTTCGGGTTACCCGCAAGTGCGATATTAATAGCCATTTCTTTTTTACCTCCCTGGGGAATTGCTTCCCTATTAAATAATAGCTTTTCTTGATATTAGATATTACTAACTTTTATTAGATACTACTAACTCTTATGTATTAAGCTTCTTTAACTAATACACACTGAGCATCATTCTTTCTTACAGAAAGTTCGTATCCTCTGACTGTAATTTCAACAGGATCTCCAAGAGGAGCTACTTTGCGGATAAAAATTTCGCTTCCTTTTGTGATTCCCATATCCATAATACGACGTTTGTAAGCACCGTCTCCATCGATCTTTGCAACTATAACTGTGCTTCCAACTGCTGCGTCTCCTAAAGTCATGGTCATATCTCCTTTCTTCTCAATATTTCATTGTCTTCAAATCTATCAAGCATCTATCAAATAAACCGCTACGTGACAATTTATTCCTATAAACGCAATATAACAAACATATTAAACCATAATATGTCTAGCCATATCCTTATTAATTGCAACTCTGGAGTCTTTAATGTTCACAATGACATTTCCTCCAATTGCTGATAATACAGTTACTTCTGCTCCTTGTACAAAACCAAGATTTGCTAAGAATCTTCTTGTTTCTTCACTTCCACCGATTCTCTGAATTGTACATGTTTCTCCAATTCCAACCATAATCAAAGGCATGATATCTTCCCCTTTTTCTCTATTATTGTTTGTTGTAACTATCTTTTGTTAGTGTAAACTAATTTCCTTTTACAATTTGTTAGTATATTCTAACTTCAAAATACTGTCAAGGGGTTTTTATGTTTTTCTACTTATGCAATTTCACAACGTTGCTCTAAAATTTCTGTTAATGCAGCCTGACTGCTTGAGTGACTTCTTACTACTTCAATATTTTTATTCTTTGCTTCACTGACAGCACAACGTACCATTTTGTGTGAAACTGTGTTCGTAAATAATACGACTAAATCCGGATTCCCAATTTTCTTATTCAGACATGATGGCATCTGTGTAAATATCTTTGCCTTGCAGTTATGCTTCTTACAGATTGTTTCATACTGACGTACCATGCGGTCATGTCCTCCAATAATTACAATACTCATTTTGTGTTCCCTCCTTCTAGATATTGTCTTGCTGTTTTTAATACAGCCGGACATATGATCCATACGCCCGGCTGTTTATTTTCTTATTCTTTATTTATAAATTAGATTGCTGCCAGCTGTTTACCCATGGCTTTTAATTCATCCTGAGCATCTTCATCTGGAGCTTCCTGACAGATTGCGTCTTCTCCGCCAACAACAGTTGCTCCTGCTCCTTCCATCTGCTCTACCCAGTTTCTCATCCATTCTCCATCTCCCCATCCGTAAGATCCGAATAATCCGATTGTTTTTCCTGAAGCGAATCCGCAGACTTCTTCAACAAATGGTTCCATTGTTGATTCTTCTAACTGTTCAACTCCCATAGATGGGCATCCAAGTGCAAATGCTTTTGCATCTTTTAAATCTGCTGCGCTGATATCGTCTACAGAAACAACTTTTGCCTCAGCTCCGCCTTCTTTGATTCCCTCTGCAACATATTCTGCCATTTCTGCTGTATTTCCTGTTCCTGTCCAAAATGCAACGATTACTTCGCTCATGACTTATCCTCCTAATGATTGTCTTTCTTTTTTGTTTGAATGTTTTATTTTTAGTTAAGCATACCTAGGCACCTGATAATTTGTGTACATGTCGACGAGTTCTTTAAAACTCTTTCCGTATTCCACAAGTTTGACCATCTGAAAACGAACTTTATCGTAAACTTCAAAGACCTTTTTCGTCTGAGAAAGGTTGTCGTAAACCTTCCAGTAGCTGCAATATAAACAATTTTGTCCGTTGTTTTTGATAAATCCGATCACATCACATAATGGATATCCTAGAATCAAGCCAAGTTCATGTGGAAAATCTGCCTGCCCTGCTTTGTAAAGCCTGTAACGATTCTTAAGTGTATAAAGGATATTTTGAATCTGAAAGGATGAATAGCCGCAGTGTTTTAAAAATCTTTGGTTTTCTGGATCCATCAGATACTGGTTAACTTGCTGTTCACGATACAGCAGCCAGAGACATTTACCATTTCCTGAATAGATCAGTCCACACTTGATATCACTTCCCGCAAGTGACTGAATTAATTCTTTTGAGTCAATATAGTCGAGAGTTACTGCATTGGATGGCTTTAGCCCTGCAAGCACAGGTGCACAATGCATCGCCATCTGCATCTGCATACATTTTTTCCATTTTACATGACTTAATTCTACTTGATATCTCATCGATTCCTCCTTGGGTTAGTCTTAACTAACTATTTGCATCATACACCTATACGATGGATTTGTCTATAGTAAAAAATGAGAAGATTTATCACTATATTTTCTGCTTTTATAGTCATTAATCTTCCCATTTTTATATCTTTTATTCTATTTTCATATCCATTAATACGATCGGTCCAAACACTTTCCTATCGTATCAACTGATTTACACGTTCCGATGCTTCTTTGATCGCTCTGCCTTGTTCTTCTGTAATATTTTGTGGTTTGATCCGTTTCATCGAATGTTTCAGATCACTAATTGCTGATTTCAGCTCTGATCTTTGCTCTCTGGATAATTCTTTTTTATGCTGAGCTAAATATGCCTCACCCTTATAAAGCGTGTTTTCACCCTCATTATAACTTCCGATCGCATCACGTTTTTCCTGATCTTCAGATTCATATACCTTGGCATCTTCCATTGCTCGTTCAATGTCTTTATCTGACATATTAGAACTTGCTGTGATCGTAATAGATTGTTCTTTTCCTGTTGCAAGATCTTTGGCAGATACATTCAGAATTCCATTGACATCAATATCAAATGTTACCTCGATCTGTGGTACTCCTCGCATCGCACGCTTGATTCCTTTTAATTTAAAGGTTCCAAGGACCTGGTTATCCCTTGCCATCGCACGCTCTCCCTGCAAAACTTTGATTTCTACAGTTGTCTGGAAATTTGCTGCTGTCGTAAAGATCTGACTGTATCTTGTTGGGATTGTAGAATTTCGGTCGATCAGTCTGGTTGCAACGCCTCCAGCTGTCTCAATGGATAAGGACAACGGTGTAACATCCATTAATAAAATCTCATTTAATCCTGCTTCTCCTGCGATCTTTCCACCCTGAATTGCTGCACCCAGAGCTACACATTCATCTGGATTCATATTCTTGCTTGGTTCTTTACCTGTTAACTGTCTTACTTTCTCTGAAACTGCTGGCATTCTGGTAGAACCGCCGACTAACAGTACCATATGAAGTTCGCTGGTACTGATTCCTGCATCAGATAACGCCTGATGAACTGGTCCTGCTGTCTGATCGATCAAATCTGAAGTCAGTTCTTCAAATTTGGATCTGGTTAATGTGATATCCATATGTTTAGGGCCATCTTTCCCTACTGCAATAAATGGCAGATTAATCTGTACAGTCATAGAAGAAGATAATTCTTTCTTTGCTTTTTCTGCCTCTTCTTTGATCCTCTGAACAGCTGTCTGATCCTTGGACAGATCGATCCCTTCTGCTTTTTTAAATTCCCCGATCAGATAATTCATGATCCTTTGATCAAAATCATCTCCTCCAAGATGATTATTTCCAGCCGTTGCCAGTACTTCGACAACTCCATCACCAATCTCGATCACCGAAACGTCAAAAGTTCCTCCACCAAGATCATATACCATGATCTTCTGGGATACGGATTTGTCTAGTCCATACGCCAATGCAGCAGATGTCGGTTCGTTAATGATACGTTCCACACTTAATCCCGCAATCTTTCCAGCATTCTTTGTAGCCTGTCTCTGAGCATCGCTAAAATAAGCTGGTACTGTGATCACGGCTCTCGTTACTTCTTCCCCGAGATAGCTTTCTGCATCCTTTTTTAATTTGGCCAGGATCATCGCTGAAATTTCTTCTGGTGTATATTTCTTCCCATCAATTTTTACTTTACGATCTGTTCCCATCTGACGTTTTACGGATGCAACTGTACGACTTACATTCGTTACCGCCTGTCGTTTTGCTGGATCTCCAACCAGTCGTTCTCCATTTTTCGCAAATGCCACTATCGATGGCGTAGTTCTTCCACCTTCTGCATTTGAGATCACAACTGGTACTCCACCTTCCATCACTGCTACACAAGAATTTGTTGTTCCCAAATCTATTCCTATTACTTTGCTCATAGTCTTCCCTCCTAAATCAGTGTTGTTTTACAGATCAACACCAGTATCTGCCACCGAGACAACAGTTGCACATCAAATTTAACATGCACATCTTCATACACCAGTCTCCACCTGTGGAATATGGATTCTGATAAGTACTTTGTCTTTGCTGATACCAAGAACCATTTCCTTGCAGCTGTTGTAATAACATCTGATATTCATAATTATCAGGTTCCATGGAAACTGCCTGTTTTGCATGTTCCATAGCAGTTACATTATTTCCAAGGCCTTGATTGGCAGCTGCACTGTAATAGTACCATCTCGCATTTCTTCTGGCTGGTTCCATGCCATCTAAAACATTCCTTGCTTCCTGATAATAACCATTCCTTACATAATTACCTGCTGCTCTTAAATGCGTGTCCTTCTCATATCCTGTCGTTGTCTTCTGTCTTTGCTGAGCTCCGCCATTTGTGTAATAACCACTAAATTGTCCAAAAATATCCTCAAATGGATTCCATTCTCCATACGGATTCCCTTGTTGATTTCCATATGGATTCCCTTGTCCACCATAAGGATTCCCCTGACTCTGGTATCCACCATAAGAACTTTGGCTGTATCCGGTTGTTTTCTCCTTCATAACCTGTTGATAAGCTTGCTGGAGCTCTTTAAATTTCTCCTCAGCTGCCTTTGGATTATCAAGATTGGCATCTGGATGGTATTTTCTGCTTAATCTTTTATATGCTTTTTTTATTTCTTCTTCTGAAGCACCTCTTTGCACTCCTAGAATTTCATATGGATCAGACATTCTTTTCTTCCTTTTCTTTTTCTCGTTTCTCTCGTACCTGTTCGTATCGATACCATACTCCGGAATATAAGACATTTCTCAATATATCTATATCATCGATCAGTGGAAGCTGTTCAAAAGCTTTCGAACACTCTGCCATCATCATCGTTAGAATCTGATGAATCATATCTTCAAATTCCGGTTTTGTATATATATTTTTCAGTGGATTATAGTTGTGATTCTTCAGATCATCTTCAATATCTTCATATGCATCCATCAAATAAATGAATTTACCAAGGAAAAATCCAAATTGATTCAGAAGTTCTTTCCACTCATCATCCTGATACAACATGATCTCTGCCATGACCTTTCCAAACATCCCTGACATCTGGTCGATATCCTGATTGTCTTTTTTCTCTTCTTCTGACAGCTTTTCTAATATATCATTGATCTTATTCCATTTTTCCCTATAAAAATTTCTGGAAAACCCACTTTTATGGTATAAAATTTTTTCTAATACCAACTTCTCTAATTTGCGGTCATCATTCCAATCATCTTTACATTTGTAATAAGTTAACAAAATATTCATGTGCGCGACATAATCCGTGATATTGTTTACTCTTTCCTCATGTTTTTGCAATGGATGTGTGACACATCGCTTCATACTCTTTGTTGTTTCTAATTCATAAAGACTGGTTAAGGTCATCAATACAAAGACCATATCATAGGAAAGTGTGATCTGACCAAACTTTCCATAATGTTCTTTTAATTTTCTGCACAAACCACAATAGTATCCGTGATAGACATCGAATTCGCGGAATTTCATCTCTGGTTTGTTGACAATGATATACCCAAACATTTTAGCTCCTCTTTACGAATGTGGTACGACACTTTGGACAACGAACTTCTATCTTTCCTTTTCCTCTTGGAATTCTGATCTTCTGTCCACATCCTGGACATTTGTAAATATGGTAGTTCTTCATCTGCTGTGCTTTGTATTTTCTATTGCTCCAGAGTCCCCGCATATTGGATGTTTTATTCAGGAACCATCTGTTTTCTTCGGCTCGTTTATAGATGTTTCTTGAAAACATACGGATATAGCAATAAATCAAAAGTGCTAATGCGATCCAATAAAAAATACGGCTAAGTGATACTACGCCGCCAAATACGATTCTTCCTGTAAATAGTGATAATACAAATGTTGCTAAAATAATCTTCATTAAAAAGCGGTTCAGATCGTCATTTCCGTATCTGCCCTGCATGAATTGGTTGAATTTATCTCTCATAGACTTCTCCTTCTTTGATATCTGTTCTATTATGGATATCACATTTAAGTATAATGGTAATTATACGCAAACCTATGCAGAATAGCAATGAATTGGTTGTAAAGAAATTATAAATTTTATTTTATAATTGCATCATCGATCATAGAAGAATACCTGCAGCTGATCTACTGCAGGTATTCTTCCATGATCTTCTTTGTTTTATTGACCACGTATCCACTTCCACCTCGTTTCTTCACGTTTTCTGTCATGGATACCAGTTCCAATGCTTCCCTATTGTTTGTTGCTGGCATTATGGTCACAAACCAGCCGATTTCTGTTCCTTTTGTGTCTGTCTGTGATTGTTTGATCTCTGCAGTTCCTGTCTTTCCTCGAAGATCTACCCCTTCTATGTTCGCTGCGTGTCCCGTACCAGAGGGATCTCTGATTACTTGTCGCATAGCTTCATTTACGGTATTCACAGCTTGTTTGGTAAATATAGTTTCCTTTAATACTTGTTTTTTTGATCCGTTTTCTTTGACCAGATACGGTTTCAGCATATTACCATTATTAGAAAATGCTGTGTAGATTGCTGCCATATGTACCGGGTTTACCATCATTTTCCCCTGTCCATATCCACTGTCAGCTAACTGAATATCAGAAGTAAATCCTTCACTTCCATAGGATGAAGCGTTTAGTCCAAATGTAAATTTCAAACTTTCTCCAAAACCTAAGTTGTCAAGCTGATCCTTCAAGGTATCTTTTCCTATCTTCAGGGCTGCTTTTGCAAAATAAATATTGTCAGAATAGATCATTGCATTTTGCAGATTATGCCCATTATAATCGTGCAATGTTGTTACGTAATAACCACCCCAGCTTTTATCCTTCTGCCAGCGTTTTCCACTGTTTCCAAAGTCATCATTTGCACGAAATTTATTCTGGCTTAGTCCGATCGCTGCTATGATCGGTTTGATGGATGATCCTGGTGCAAATGTTGCTTTAAAGCGATTTTGCATTGGCAGTCTTTGATCGCTATTGATCACATTCCATTTCTTCTGGCTCATTCCTAAGATAAATGCCTGTGCATCATAAGACGGAGTACTTACAAGTGCCTTGACCTCTCCTGTTGAAGGATTCAATGCAACATGAGCACTTTTATCATTTTTATACTGTTCGTAAATAGCCTTTTGCAAACTACTGTTGATCGTTGTTGTTAAATCCTTTCCATCTGTCTGAGATCTGACCGCCAGTGACTGTTTTTTCTGTCCATTAGAATCTTCTATGTATATCTCTAAGCCATTCGTGCCAGAAAGCTGCTCATCATATAATTTCTCAAGTCCTGCTTTTCCTTCGCCATTTTGCATATAACCGATAAGATGTGCTGCTGCCTCTCCAAGTGGATAGATTCTCCCAGTTTCTGTGGAAACAATGATCCCTTTCACATTGAGAAGATCTTTTGAATATTCTTTTAATTTGATCAATGGTACAAAAGAATCATCCGTCACCCATTTTTGATCAAGTTTCTTCTGAATCTCTTCTTTGGATAATCCTAATTTCTTTGCCGCAAGTTTTACGGAATTGCCGTCCATCTTCCCAGGAACAAATCCTACAGAATAGATCTTACCCTGTACAGCAAGTGCATTTCCCTGTGCATCTTTGATCCTTCCTCTTTTGGCATATAAAGTTTTTACTCTGACTTTATCTTCTGCTCCTAATTGCGGAAAAATAACGGAGTCATCCCAATCTATGCGATATCTATGATTTTCTTTGACAAAATCTGTACGGTTATTATAGGTAATAATTCCAGCATTTGTCTGCATTTTTACGTGATATGTCACGGTTGTTGATCTCTTCTTTGAAGTTACATCAGCATCGATCGTTTGGACCCCGATTCCCTTATAAATATTTTTATTTCTCTTGATAAATTCTTCTTTTGAAATACTTTTTTGGCTTTCTTCATTCAAAAGATCGTACATCTTTTCATACTTTCCATCTTCTGCATATGACATATATTTTAATAATGTGTCACCTGGATTCATCGCAATATTATTCTTATAGAATAATACAGCTCCCGCAGCTGCGATCACCAGTGCGACTCCTATTGCTGCCTTCTTTGCTATACTTCTTCTATCTTCCATATGATACTACCTCTTTCTGATTCCTACCTTGATCTGTATTATTTTATTTAATCGTAGAGATCTTTTCTCCTGTTTTCAAAGACAGGATTGGCTGTTCTTATATTTTGAATCTGTTCTTTATCTATCTGTGCATAGAGCAGCTCTTCCTTTTCTTCTCCTAAATACAATCTGGTTCCATCTGGTGCAAATCCAGTACTTCTTCCCATGTAATGTTCCTTACTGTAATGACAACATCCTAAAACATACATCTCATTTTCAATAGCTCTTGCCCGAAGAAGTGTCTCCCACTGCATAAATTTTCCTTTACCCTTAACCCATGCCGCTGGATACAACATGACCTGAGTTCCAGATAATGCTTCATATCTTGCAAGTTCCGGAAATCTGAGATCATAACAGATTCCAAGTCCGATCACACCTGCAGGTGTCTTAATCGGTGTAAACAAACAATCCCCCTTAAGCGTATTCATTGATTCATTCCATTTATATGCATTAAACAAATGTGTCTTTTTATAATCAGACACAAGTTCTCCCAGGTCATTCAGGATTACCATTGTATTGTAGTTCTTTGTTTCATCCACAGTCTGTTCATTCATCCCAAAAATGATCCACATCTTAAACTCTTTTGCAAGCATCTTCATTGCCTGTACAAATTCGCCATGCAAGCTTTGTGCCTTTTTTGTATAGTTGTGTTCAGCATCCGGATAATAATTCATGAAATATTCTGGAAAAATGATCATAACTGCCTCTTCTTCTGTTGCTTTCTTTATATATTGTTTTGCTTTTTCTATATTTTCTCTCCAGTTTCCGGAAGATGTTGTCTGTGCAACCGCTATTTTATCCATGAAATTTTATCCCCTTTCCAGTCTCTAGAATACCATATTTCGGGCTTTTTTTGTACCGTTATTAACTTTCTTTAAATTTTTTGTAAAAAAAAATAAAAAAAATTAAAAATAATGCTTGCATTTCTTAAAACATTCGTATATAATAAATCTTGCGTTAAGGAAGCGCAGTAAAAACAACATAATTTAAGCGTGATTAGCTCAGTTGGTAGAGCACCTGACTCTTAATCAGGGTGTCGAGGGTTCGAACCCCTCATCGCGTACTAAAGCACTGTTTTTGGTTGATCTTGTAGCCGGGGATGGTGTTTTTCTTTTATTGAAATCTTATATTGTCTTGTAACTGATCTTAAAAACGTCTATAATAAATGATATTATTGATTAATTATCATTCTAAGAGGAGTCTCAAATGTCAAGTAACCACAAATTCGAATCGAATAAAAAGTATTTTACGATTTCTATCTATACCATTGCTGTTATCCTGATCGGATGTGTGATCTTCCGTTTTATAACACAATGGTCTAATACAAGCAAACTGATCTCTCAATTATGGGACATCTTATTTCCATTTTTCATGGGATTTCTGATTGCCTATATTTTAAATCCCGTCGTAGCTTTCTTCCAAAGAAATGTATCAATGAAACTTTTAAAAAAGAAATCTGCCAATGCACAGCGTGGACTCGCTATTTTGATCAGTTATCTCGTTATGGTTGGTTTTATCATTGTCTGTCTACGATTTATCATTCCACAGTTATATGACAGTATTCGTGAACTATCCCTGATGATTCCCGATATTTATAAATCAATCATGTCAATCTTTGAACATTATCGTGAGAACAGCACAGATATGTTTCCTGGTCAGATTGCCGATATGATCGAGACAAAGACATTACCAAAGCTTTTCGAACTGACCAACAATCTTCTGACCAATATCGTCCCTATGCTTTATGAGGCTTCCATGTCTTTTGCCAAGGGATTATTTAACCTGTTTATCGCATTTATTGTTTCTATTTATATGACGATCGATAAATTTATTTTAAAAAATGCCGGAAAACGATTGGTTCTTGCAATCTTTAATGAAAATTTCTCTTATCGTGTACTTCGCACTTTAAAAGATTGTCATAATATTTTTTCTGGTTTCATTATCGGAAAATCCATTGATTCTCTGATCATTGGCTTACTGGCTTTTGTTGCGATGACAATTTTAAAACTTCCTTATACTGTATTGATCAGTGTTATTATCGGCGTCACAAATATGATTCCTTATTTTGGACCGATCATTGGTGCAGTTCCCGGTGCTTTTATTCTTTTTATCGTAAGTCCGACGAAGTGCCTGATCTTTATTATCATGGTTTTTGTCCTGCAGCAGTTTGACGGTCTGATCCTTGGACCTAAGATCCTTGGAGAATCTACCGGAGTTCGTCCACTACTGATTTTATTTTCCATCACTGTTGGTGGCGCTTATTTCGGTCCACTTGGAATGTTCCTTGGAGTTCCGTTTTTTGCTACAGTTCAATTTTTGATCGGAAACTGGGTGGATTATCGATTGTATAAGAAGAATATTAAGTTAGAAAAAGAAGCTTAACATAATAAGAGGATTGACTCATATGATATTTTGTGAGTCAATCCTCTTTTATTGTTATTGATTCGCTATCTGTTCTGCCAGATCATTTAAATATACCCAACGGTCCATCTTTTCATTCAAAGCTTCTTCTGTCTCTTCTTTTTGCTGCGTAAGCTCTGCTAATTTACCAGAATTCGTTGCATTTTCCATGATCTCTTCATCTAACTGTTCTATTTTTTCCTCCAGTTTTGCGATATCATCATCGATCATTTCAAATTCTTTTTGTTCTTTGTATGTAAACTTGAGCTTCTTTTGATGTTCTTTCTGGAATTTCTTTCCATTATTTTCTTTTTTCTCTGGTTTGCTTTTCTCTTGTTTCGCAATCGGCTTTACTTTCTCCAGATAATCCGTATAACCTCCTTCGTACTGTTTTAAATGTCCACCTTCTTCAAACGCAAAGATCCTGTTTACAATACGATCAAGAAAATATCGGTCATGAGATACTGTGATCACGATTCCTGCGAACGTATCCAGATAATCTTCTAAGATCGTTAATGTCTGGATGTCAAGGTCATTGGTCGGCTCATCGAGGATCAGAACATTTGGTGCTTCCATCAATACTTTTAATAAGTAGAGACGTCTCTGTTCTCCTCCAGAAAGTTTATCAAGCGGTGTGTATTGAAGTTCTGGCGGGAACAGGAAACGGTCTAGCATCTGGGATGCACTTGCCTGCCCTTTCGTTGTCTGGATGTATTCTGCGACATTTCTGATATAATCAATGACACGGATATCTCCTGTCATATCTTCATTTTCCTGTGCAAAATACCCGATCTTTACGGTGTCACCGATCGTAATGTTTCCTACGTCCGGCTTTAAGATTCCCATGATCATCTTCATCAAAGTTGATTTTCCACAGCCATTTGGTCCGATAAATCCAATCCTGTCATCTCTTAATACGATGTAAGAGAAATCATTGATCAGATGTTTGTCACCAAATCCTTTGGAAATGTGTTCTAACTCGATCGTTGTCTTTCCAAGGCGGCTGCTGATCGAATCCACCTCAACATTTTGCTGCATGGATGGACCTTTGGCATTCTTAAGTTCTTCAAAACGTTCCGTTCTGGCTCTCTGTCTCGTTCCTCTCGCTTTGATTCCCTGTTTCATCCATTCCATTTCCACGCGGAGTAAACTCTGGCGCTTACGTTCTGTCGCTAGTTCCATCTCTTCGCGCTGGACTTTTAACTCTACGAATCCAGAATAGTTGGTATCGTATTCGTAAAGTTTTCCTTTATCGATCTCTACGATCTTATTCGTTACACGATCTAAGAAATAACGGTCATGGGTTACCATGATCAATACGCCTCTAAAGCTGTTTAGGAATTCTTCTAGCCATAGAACCATATCGTTATCTAAGTGGTTAGTTGGCTCGTCAAGGATCAGTACTTCGGTTGGATCTACTAAAGTTCTTGCGAGTGCAACTCTCTTCTTCTGGCCTCCAGATAAATGATCGCATCCTTCATCAAAATCATAGATTCCAAGCTTTGTAAGGATCGTTTTTGCTTCACTCTCTGTCTTCCAGTCCTGATGTTCTTTCCCATCCATCACATATTCAAGAATGCTTTGTTTCTTAGGAAATTCAGGATTCTGTGGAAGATAAGATACACGGATCCCATTTCCACAGATGATCTGGCCTTTGTCTGGTTCGTTGATCTTGGCAATGATCTTTAATAATGTAGTCTTTCCTGTACCATTGACCCCGATCACACCGATCTTATCGCCACTGTGGATTCCAAGAGATACGTCATCAAAAATGACCTTCTCTCCATAAATTTTGCTGATATGTTCAATATTTAATATATTCATCTTACTACTTTGCCTGATTGATCGCTTCGACTAATTCTTCTTTGGATACTGCTCCGATCAGTTTTGCCTTAACCTCTCCATCTTTGATCACTAAAAATGTTGGAACTGACATGATCTTGTACTGTGCTACGATATCAACATTCTGATCGATATCAAGTTTTCCGACTTTTACAGTTCCTTCATATTCTTCAGCTAATTGTGCTACCACTGGTGCCATCATCTTACAAGGTCCGCACCATGTTGCAAACATATCTACTAATACTGGCACATCACTTTTTAATACTTCTTCTTCAAAATTATCACTTGTAAATGTATATTCCATAATAATTCACCTATCCTTTGCTATTTATTTAAACATCGTTTTGCTTCGTCTAGTGACTGAAAAAATTGACAGACCCATCTGTTCATACATGGATGCAAATATAGAAACAACTGGATCTTGCATCGAAACTTTCCTTGTTTCATGATTATATTACCACTTTTTGTTTATTTTATGCAATCCTTTTACTTGGCATGACGATATGCTACTAAACGGCAGATTGGATTTCCTTTGGCTGAGAATTTCTCCTCATATTCTGTCATGACATTTCCTTCATTATATTCGCTGTGATGAAGATCGTATGTGTGATTTTCCAGGATCCATCCTGCTTCTTCTACCTGCTCTAAGGAGAAGTCAAATAAGTCTTTGTTATCTGTCTTAAACATCACTCTTCCTTCTGGTGTCAGGATATTATCATATCGTTCTAAAAATCTTGTAGATGTCAATCTTCTCTTTGCATGGCGGTCTTTTGGCCATGGATCAGAGAAGTTTAAATAAATCCTGTCTACTTCATCTTTGTCAAACACTTCTTCGATATTCTCTGCATCCATACGGATCAAACGAAGGTTGTCCTGTTCAAAATCTTCTAATTTCTCTACAGCTCTTACTAAGACACTTGAATATTTTTCGATTCCAATATAGTTTACTTCTGGATTTCTTCTTGCCATTTCTATGATAAACTGTCCTTTTCCCATTCCTACTTCGATGTGGATTGGGTGGTCATTTTGAAATACTTCATGCCATTTTCCTTTCATCTGCTCTGGCTGCTGGATGGAAAACTGATTTTCTATGATCGTCTCTCTCGCTCCTGGTACATTTCTTAAACGCATTTATATTCATCTCCTTTATCTTTTTCTCGAATCTTTGTTGATTATATCATAGACGATGGGTATAATAAAGAAAAAGTATGCGCCTTAAAAAGGCTTAGGATCTGCACTTCAAGGAGGAAATGCCCATGGAAATCGAAAGAAAATTTATCGTCCACAACTTACCTGATAATCTGGATTCTTATCCACACTCTGAGATCGAACAGGGCTATCTTTGCATGGAACCTGTGATTCGTATCCGCAGAATGAATAAGCAGTATTTCTTAACTTTCAAGAGTAAAGGATTGATGGCTAGAACTGAGCATGAATTTCCACTTGATAAAGCAGCTTATGAGCATCTGCTTCCGAAGGTGGATGGGATTTTAATTTCTAAGACTCGTTATAAGATTCCAGATGAACATGGATTTGTGATCGAACTGGATGTCTTTCATGGAGAATATGAGGGACTTGTGATGGCTGAGGTGGAATTTCCTAGTGAGGAAGTTGCTGTGGAATATGAAGGGCCTGAGTGGTTTGATGATGAGGTTACGTTTGATTCCCGGTATCAGAATAATAATTTGGCGAATAAATAATTGTTGGCCATAGGCTGTCGATGTATGTAGATAAACAATAAAATAACACCTTCCGTGAAACACGAATTTTATGACGGATTTTTTACAAGCCGCTGATTCGCCGGCTTTCCTTGCAAAACTCGCTTCGCTCAAACATTGCACCAAGCACGGCTGCGAGCTTGTAAAAAATCCTATAAAATTCTATCGTTTCACGGAAGGTGTTATTTTATTGTTTATCTACATACACTGAAGGCTGTGGCAAAAAATATATAATCCATGCTTAAAGACTATTTTAATACTTTTTGTATTTCTTTTAGATCTCTTATATACATTGAAGGGTATTGGTGAAAACTGTGTATTATTCACTATATTTGTTATTATAATATTTATTGTCATGTAAAATTCATGATAAAATTTACTTACAAAATTTTTCGAAAAATGATAAAATAGTCATATAAACCGAGTACGATTTACATGAAAAAAAGACTGTTTCATTCGAATGTTACCGAGTGAAGTAGTCTTTTTTCTGTCAGATTTACTTTAGTTTCTTTAGAATTATAAATTGGAGGTAAAGTGATATGAAACGAATTCAGAAAGCATGTCTTACACAAACAGTTGTTTTCTCTAATCATAATGGGGAGACTACTGCTTATGCGCGTAAATTGATCGAGGAGGAATATGAAAAATACATAAAAAAATTAGATGTATCCAGAACTAAATATCAACTTTTATCAGAGCATAAGAATGATGATGGTTCTATCGTCATTGAGATCAAAAAGCAGTACAATAATTCTCCTGTTGGGGATTATCTGAATTAAGTTTAAATCTTTTAAAGGAACTCTATCGTTATGTATAAAAAAGGTAATTATGTCATAAAAATTCCTGAAGGTATTTGTGAAATTGAAGATGTTGGATGTCTTGATATATCTGGCGTGAATAAAGATAAAGAATATTATGCATTAGTGCCGATCAATCAAAAAGGATCTAAGATATATATTCCTGTAGATAACGTTCATGGTCGAATCCGAAATATTATCAGTAAAGAGGATGCCATAGCATTTATAAAATCTATGCCGGATATTGATGAAAAAGATATTCAAAATGAGAAAATGCGTGAACAGGAATATAAGGCCGTAATATTAAGCGGTGATAATGAAAAGATTGCAAGTATTCTAAAATTAATATATAGCCGCAAGCAGGAACGTGCCGAACAGGGTAAAAAGCTTTCTTCTACTGATGAGAGGTATTTTAAATTAGCTGAATATATGCTTTTTTCCGAACTTTCGTTTGTGCTGAATGTTCCGAGAGAACATATAGAGCAGTACATTGCGGATATGATTGAGGCATAAATAATTTTATTATAAAAAGGACACTTTTGATTAAATTTCAAAAGTGTCCTTTTTTATCATTTATCTACCATGACTTTACATCGTTTCTTATAGCAGGCAATTCCGTAGTTTAATATTGTTTCATATCCTTCTTCTTCTAATTTCTGGTGCTTTTCGTTTGCCCTTACGGACTATTCATTTCATTCTGCCTACTGGCATTATAGCATACGCATTATGTAATACATTTGGAAACACATTCCAAATGTATTACATAACACACTTGTTAATTTCTTGTTAATAAATACAAAATACAATTGACAAGAAATTAAATATTTCGTACGATATAGTTAGTTGTAAATAACTAATACTTAAGTGGAGGTAGGAATTAATGAAACAAATAATTAAAAAAGTGTTATCTATATGTATGATATCTACATTGGTTTTATCTATGTTATTATCATCACTACAACGTGTATCTGCAGATGAATCAGAAAACATACCTAATTCACCTATTAAAGTTTTAGAAGAAAATATTTCTGATCAATCACTATATATATAATATTATATGACGATTGATAATCAAAAATTTTTATACATTGAAAATTCAAAAATAGTCAATGGAGATTGGGTTACTAATACTTTAAAAACAAAAGTAGATGAAAATAATAATTTGATCAAATCTACTAAAGAAGAATATCAAACAAACTATCATATTTCTGATGAATCCATAGACAATATAGATAATAATGTGATAGCTCGTAGTACAACTAGTAGTTGGAAAAAACATACTGAAAAATTTTCATTATCAAAAACAAAATTAACCGTAGCCGCTGTTTCAATATTATTAATAGCAGCTACAGGTATTGGTGCGTCAGATGCCGCAGTTGTTGCTTTAAATTTAGTTTCTTATTGTATTGATCATTCAATGAATATACCATCTTATATTTATTTTAAAGGATTAAAATGTGTTAGTCGTTCTTCCGTTGGTAAAGTATATTTTCAATATAAAGGAAAATTATATTATGATAGCAAATTTAAAAAACCAATAGTAAATAAAACTTTAACTTGGTCAAGACGTTGGGGGCATTAGTAATGAAAAATTTATTTCACAATAAAAGAATAAGGCATTTTTTTATTGTTGATGGAAGTTACTTATTATTTAATTTAATATATTGTCTAGTATTCAAATATGACTTTATCACTATACACACAATTATAATGTTTATTTTTATGAATATTTGTTTGTTTATTGGAACTCAAGATGAAGAATAATAAAAAGATTCTAAGCAATCAATCTGCCTAGAATCTTTTTACACATATTCAAATTCACTTTATGCTTTCAATCCCTTACGAACTAACGCTCTCTTAAGTGCCAACTCTGCCCTTGCAATATCAATATCTGCACTCTTAGCTTCGAGTCTCTTTCTTGCTCTCTCTTCTGCTTTCTTTGCACGTTCAACATCGATATCTTCCGGCCATTCTGCGACTTCTGCCAGGATACTCATGGTTGTTTCTGTGACTTCCACAAATCCTTTTAATAATGCCGCTTTCTTCTTGATTCCGTCTTCTTCTGTGATCGTTAGGACACCTGGTGCGATGATCATGGTCATCGGGATGTGTCTTGCGTAGATTCCGACTTCTCCTTCGGTTGTATTTAACTCAACAAATGTGACATCTCCTGTATAAAATGAGCGTTCTGGTGTAATGACTTCTAATTTCATTGTGTTTTCAGCCATAGGATCACCTACTTATTTCTTGCTGCAAAACGTTCTACAACTTCTTCGATGGTTCCTGCATTCAAGAACATTCCTTCTGGAATCTCATCGTGTTTTCCTTCTAAGATTTCTTTGAATCCCTGAATCGTATCACTTAAGGATACATACTGTCCTGGTTTTCCTGTAAACTGTTCAGCTACGAAGAATGGCTGAGATAAGAATCTCTGTACCTTTCTTGCGCGGTCTACGACCAGTTTCTCGTCTTCGGAAAGTTCATCCATACCTAAGATTGCAATGATATCCTGTAATTCTTTGTATTTTTGCAGAATCTCCTGAACACCACGAGCTACTTTGTAATGTTCTTCTCCAACGACTTTTGGATCGAGAATTCTGGATGTTGATTCCAATGGATCTACCGCCGGATAGATTCCCATCTCTGAGATCGCACGTGATAATACAGTTGTTGCATCCAGATGGGCAAACGTTGTTGCTGGTGCCGGGTCAGTTAAGTCATCGGCTGGCACATAGACTGCCTGTACGGATGTGATCGATCCATTCTTTGTGGATGTGATACGTTCCTGTAAGGCACCCATCTCTGTCTGCAGTGTTGGCTGGTAACCTACCGCACTTGGCACTCGTCCAAGTAAGGCAGATACCTCAGATCCTGCCTGTGTGAAACGGAAAATGTTGTCGATGAATAATAAGACGTCTTTTCCTCCACGATCACGGAAATCTTCTGCAATTGTAAGCCCGGTAAGACCAACTCTCATACGGGCTCCAGGTGGTTCGTTCATCTGTCCAAAGACCATGGCGGTCTTGTCGATAACGCCTGATTCACTCATCTCTGTGTATAGATCATTTCCTTCACGAGTACGTTCTCCTACACCAGTGAATACGGAATATCCACCATGCTCTGTTGCGATATTTCGGATCAGCTCCTGGATCAGTACGGTTTTTCCTACTCCCGCACCACCGAACAGACCGATCTTTCCACCCTTCTGGTATGGGCAGAGAAGGTCAACGACTTTGATTCCTGTTTCCAGAACTTCTGTCTCTGTAGATTGTTCTGAAAATTCCGGTGCTTTTCTGTGGATTGGTAAGCGGTTGGCTCCTTCTGGTGCCGGTTTATTATCAATAGGATCTCCCAGCACGTTAAAGATTCGTCCTAAGGTTGCCTCTCCTACAGGAACGGAGATTGGTCCGCCTGTAGCCTGTGCTTCCATTCCACGGACTAATCCGTCGGTTGGTCCCATTGCGATACATCTTACGGTGTCATCACCCAGGTGCTGTGCAACTTCAACGACTAATTTCCCGCCGTCTTTTGTCTGAATATCGATCGCATCATTGATCTCTGGCAGGTTATCACTGCCAAACTTGATATCCAGAACCGCACCAATGACCTGTGTGATCTTTCCTGTACGATTATCTGCCATGTTATTTCCTCCTGCTTCTTATATCGAGTCCATCATTTCAGGGCTTCTGCTCCTGAAATGATCTCTGTTAATTCTTGTGTGATCGCTCCCTGTCTTGCTCGGTTGTATGCAAGTTCTAAGTTTGAGATCATCTCTTCTGCATTACTTGTCGCAGAATCCATTGCCTGCATTCTGGCTCCATTTTCACTTGCTACAGATGTAACTAAGGCTCCATAGATCATGCTGCAGATATACTTTGGAATTAATAAAGAAAGTGCTTCTTCCGGCTCTGGCTCAAAATTCATTGGAGCCTTGCTTTCAGATTTCTCTTCATTTGCCTGCTGATCATTCTCAATTGGGAGTAATTTTACAAGTTTTGGTTCATGAACCACGGTATTTTTAAAATCGGTGTATGCCAGATAGATCTCACCGATCTCTCCATCTTCAAAAGCTTTTAGAAGCTTCTCTCCTAAGATTCTGGCATCATCATAGACTGGCTCGTTGATCATCTCTGAATCATCAGAAACAATCTCATACCCACGATGTTTTAACGTATCCATCGCTTTATGTCCTACCGCATAGATCATGATATCTTCTTTGTTCATACCGCTGTCCCGGATCAGTTTCACAATATTGTTATTATATCCTCCTGCTAATCCACGGTTGGATGAAATGGTAATGATCCCTTTCTTTGTGGAACCATTTTCCTGTAAATACGGATGATTGATATTACCTGCTTTGGCAAGGATCGAGCTGATCGTCTCATACATCTTATTAAAGTATGCTTTTGACTCATCTGCACGCTGCTTGGCTCTCTGTAACTTTACCGTGGATACAAGTTTCATCGCTTTTGTGATCTGTCCGGTACTTTCGACGCTGGCTTTTCGTCTTTTAATATCAATTATCGATGCCATGACAGATCACCTTACTTTCTAAATGATTCTTTTGCTTCATTGATCGCTTTGATCAGTTTCTCTTCTGTCGCATCATCCATGACTTTCGTCTCGGCAATGCTTGTAAAGATCTCTGGATATTTTGTATCAATCAGTTCAAATAATTCTTTCTGGAAATCAAGAATCTGATCTACTGGCAGATCTAAGAGATGTTTCTTGACTGCTGCATAAATGATCGCAACCTGTTTCTCAACTGGTAATGGCTGATACTGTGGCTGTTTTAAGATCTCTCTGATTCTCTCACCCTGATCTAATCGTTCTTTTGTATCATCGTCAAGCTCTGATCCAAACTGGGCAAATGCTGCCAGTTCTCGATACTGTGCAAGGTCTGTACGGATTGGTCCTGCGATCTTCTTCATTGCCTTGATCTGTGCAGATCCTCCAACTCGTGATACAGAAAGTCCGGCATTGATCGCTGGTCTGAAACCTGCATTAAACATCTCTGTTTCCAGATAGATCTGTCCATCTGTGATGGAAATAACGTTGGTTGGAATGTATGCAGATACATCACCTGCCTGAGTCTCGATGATCGGAAGGGCTGTTAATGATCCTCCACCTAATTCATCAGATAATCTGGCTGCACGCTCTAAAAGTCTTGAATGTAAATAGAATACATCTCCAGGATAAGCTTCACGTCCAGGTGGTCTGCGAAGAAGTAAGGAAAGTGTACGGTATGCAGTTGCATGTTTGCTTAAATCATCATATACAACTAATACATCTTCTCCTCTCTCCATCCATTCTTCACCGATCGCACATCCTGCGTATGGTGCGATATACTGAAGCGGTGCTAATTCACTGGCTGTAGATGCTACGATCGTTGTATAATCCATCGCACCAAACTCTTCTAATGTCTTAACGATATTAGCAACTGTGGATGCTTTCTGGCCGATTGCCACATAAATACAGTGAACCCCCTGTCCTTTCTGATTAATGATCGTATCGATCGCGATCGCTGTCTTACCTGTCTGACGGTCTCCGATGATCAGCTCACGCTGTCCTCTTCCGATCGGTACCATCGCATCGATCGCTTTGATTCCTGTCTGGATCGGAGTATCTACGGATTTTCTTGAGATTACTCCTGACGCAACTCTTTCAATTGGACGATATTTATCTGTCTCGATCGGACCTTTATTGTCAATTGGCTGTCCTAATGAGTTTACGACACGTCCTGTCAGTTGATCTCCAACTGGCACTTCTACCACGCGGCCCGTTGTCTTGACAATATCGCCTTCGTTAATATTCTTTCGGTCACCTAAGAGAACTGCACCTACGTTGTCCTCTTCTAAGTTTAATACCATTCCATAAACTTCCCCTGGAAATTCGAGCAGTTCTCCCTGCATCGCTTTCTCTAATCCATGGATTCTGGCGATTCCATCGGCAACCTGTATTACCGTTCCAATATCAGAGGTTTCAAGCTTTGTTGAATATTGTTTGATCTGTTCTTTGATCACAGAACTGATCTCTTCTGGTCTTAAATTCATGGGGCTTATCTTCCTCCTGTTCTATAGTTGTATTTGTGACAGATATCTGCCCATCGAATCAAGCTTTGTACGAATGGAATTATCCACAATCCGGTCATCCATACAAAGGATCAATCCACCGATGATGTCTTTATCTGTCTCATAAGTCACCTCTAACTTCTGATATTCTGAAGAAGCAATGACTTTCTTTAAGATCTTGTCTTTTTGTTCTTGTGACAGCGGCATTGCTGACGTTACATGTAGGGCTCCGATTCCTAACTGACGTTTGATATTCGAAATGATATAAGTAAAGATTCCATCAAATTCTTTAAAACGTCCTTTCTTGATGATGATCATCAAAAATCCTGTCATATCATCAGAAACCCGGCCATCAAAAACGTTCTTTGCTGCCTCCATCTTCTCTTCTTTTGTGATCTGGGGATGATTTAGGAAATTCACGAAATCTGTGTTGGAATCTAAGATTTCTTTGACAGCTTTCGCCTCTTCCAAAGCTTCTAAAAGATCGTCCTCATCTGTTTTCACAGAAATATAGGCATCCCCGTAAATCTTATCTACTCTTGAAGCCATGTCTTATCACCCATTTCCTGTAAGGTCTGATCAACGAAAGCATTCTGGTCTTTCTCATCCATCTGGTTCTGGATGAATTTGCCAGCCATTAAGACTGCCATCTTGACCATCTCCTGCTTCATCTGATCCTGTGCATTGATTCTTGCAAGCTCTGCCTCATGATTCGCACTTTCTATGATCCTTGCAGCTTCTTCTTTCGCTCCTGCAACAATCTCTTCCTCTCTCTTCAGTGCTTTCTTTCTGGCCTGTGCCATTAAGGCATCCGCTTCTTTTTCAACATTTTTTAGTTTATGATCGTATTCGGCTTTTAACTTTGCAGCTTCTGCCTGATCGGCTGCTGCCTGATCGATCTCATCTGCAATTCTGTTCTTACGGTCTTCTAAGATCTTGCGAACCGGTTCAAACAGAATATAGGAAAGCAGTGCAAACATGATGAACACTGCGATTCCCTGCATAATCACATCAAAGCCAAGCTGAATATCTAATCCAAATATTCTTCCGTCCACGCCTTGGCCTCCCTTCGGCTTGTTTTATTAAAGTTTTGCAAACAGTGGATTTGCATATAATAAGATCAAACCAATAACCAGACCATAAAGACCTGTTGTCTCTGCTACCGCCTGTCCAAGAAGCATGGTAGATGTGATATCACCTTTCGCTCCTGGATTACGTCCTACTGCTGCTGCACCCTGTCCTGCTGCGTATCCCTGTCCAACACCAGGTCCGATACCTGCGATCAGTGCAAGTCCTGCTCCGATCGCAGAACACCCTAATACAAATGCTTCACTTGAAATATTCATAGTTTTTTCCTCCTAAACTACATAAAATTTTGTCGCTAAAATTTAAGCTTCCCGCTTATCTGTGATAAATGTCATTGTCAGCATCGCAAATACAAATGTCTGGATCGCTCCTGAAAACAGATCAAAGTACATATGCAAGAATGCTGGAATACCTAGCTGCGCAAGCCATGGCAGCAATCCGTACCACAATGCCATCATGATCGTACCCGCCATAATATTTCCAAACAAACGAAGAGACATGGAAAGCGGTGTCGCAAACTCTCCGATCAGGTTAATTGGAAATAAGATTGGGATCGGTTTGAAAAGATCTGTAAATACATGTAATTTACTCGTCTTAAATGCACTGTACTGAATCAGTACAAACGTGATCAACGCTAACGCAAGCGTTGTTCCATAATCCGCTGTCGGTGGTCTTAGGCCAAATAATCCAGATGTATTTGCAAAAAAGATAAAGACCATGATCGTTCCAATGTAATTTACAAATGGACGCCAATGTCTTCCCATGCTTCCCTTTACCAGATTATCAAGCATCTCAACGATCATCTCCACAAAATTCTGAAGTCCTGACGGCTTCTCATCACCGTGAAGAACTGCATGTCTTGCGATCAATGCTAATACGATGATAAACACCATAACAATCAGCGTCGTCACATGCGTTGTCGTGATCCAGACCTTATGCCCGAAAAACTTCAGCGGGATCAGCCCATGCACCATAAAGTCAACGTCATCACCGGATGATGCTGTCAACATCATGGGGGCATTCATAATTCCCATGGCACAACCTCCTTTTTATTATATTTTCCATTTATCCGGTTTTCTCTTTCTCCATGTTAGAAACCCGGAAAATGTGATTCACGTTATTCTTGTAAAACTCTGCGCGTGATATGCTCGTGGATCGGTTTTTGTAAAAATGCTGCAAACTTACTGCTTAAGAATCCAACCAATGCAGCAATAAAAGCACTCATACTAAGTTTGATCATCACATATAAAATAACCAATGTTGCTACATATCTTATCAACGCACTCTTGATCATATTCCGGCTTGCCTGATGAGTATCCATCTGTACAGACTTCTGGATGCTTACCATCATCGTTGTGATCATCACGAGAGCAAAGATCGTTCCCACAATAGCTCCGATCAGATATCTTAGATCACCTCTGGTTATTATCATACCCAAAATCGCAGATAACACTCCGCACAAAAGAATTCCGATCACAAGATCTAGGTATGTCTCGTCTAGCTGTCTTAATTTATCTCTCATCTTTATCCTCCATATCTTCCTGTTCCAGTAAATTGTGAATCAGAGAATATACTCCTCTGATTCCTCCCATAATACCAAGAATCAGAAAAAGAAGAAATAGATTTGTGGAAAAATGTTTATCAATCCACATTCCGATCGCCATGCATAAAAAAACAGAAGTCAACATCGTAATTCCTATCTGAGTCACCAATGACAACATCTTGATCACTGGTCCATACTTATGCATAGATATTTCCTCCTTCTTGCGAAATCTTTTTACAAAGATTATTATAACATTTTTTACAAATGCAAACCACCATATTTTTTGTTTCTTATCTATTTTTACCAAAAATAACCAGAGAAATTGAATTTTTCATCAATTTTTCTCTGGTTTCTTCTTATTAAATAGTTATTTATTTTTTTGAATAATTTTTTTCATTTTTGTGTGATCATTCCACCAATTTTTTATTAGTTTCCTATATTCTTTTATCACAATTTTCCTTTGATCCTTTGTGTTCATTGCACAAATAGTATCAAATATGGTAGACTATTTTTACATGACTTCAAATGAATAGGGCACAAATAAAGGAGGGCAGATTTATGCCTCTTACATTAAATGAATTATATACACAAACCAAACATCAATACCATCTTTCCATGATCGCAGGTGAAACTGGGATTGATCATATCATGAATTGGGTTTATGTCTCTGAAGGCAGTTCTACCCACGACTTTCTAAAGGGTGGAGAACTGATCATCACGACAGGGATCAACTGTCAGGATGAGGCTTCTCTTTATGATTTTATTGAAACGATGATCAAAAGCCATACTTGCGGGATGATCTTAAATACAGGAAAATATATTCTTTCCGAAGATATCACTGATTCTATTAAAGCATTGTGCGACAAACACAACTATCCATTGATCGAGATGCCTTGGAAAGTTCATATTTATGATATTACAAGAGATTATTATAATAAGATCTTTATGGATACACAGAAAGATACTTCGATCACGGATGCATTTTTATCTTTTATTGAAGAAGATTCCCTGCACCATTATGATGCTTTGCGAATTCTTGAAGACAATCATTTTGAGAAAGAAGATTGTTATAAGATTGCTTTAATAAAATGTAATAAGAAAGCGATCTCTGATGATCTTAAATTGCGTCTGCTGTTTTTGATGGAAAGTTATATCAAACTAAACGATCTGGATATTCATATTGCTTTTTATAAGAATCATTTTTTGTTTGTTTTTCATGACATGGAAGAAGAATTGATTTATAACGAAATATCTTCTTTGATCTCTACACTAAAAAGTTCGTTAAAAAAAATGCAGATTTATGCAGGGATTGGAAGTTCTGTCCACACGCTTCGTGAGATTCGTGTAAGTTATCAACGTTCTCTGGCTGCTCTTGTTTATGCTGCGAATAATGGACAAGAAATTGCCCGGTTTGAGGAGATGGGATTCTTTCGAATTCTTCATTCTGTGAATGATAAAAATCTTTTGATGGCTTATCATGATGAGTATTTAAAGAATATTGAAGAGTATGATGAGATTCATGATACAAATTATCTGGAGACGTTGCATCAGTATCTGCTTTGTAATGGGAGTATTCAGCATGTGGCTTCGAATATGTTTTGTCATCGAAATACGATTACTTATCGAATGCGTGTGATCGAGGATCATTGGAATTTGAAGTTGGACGATACGGTGGAGAGGTTTCATTTGATGGTGGCATTTTTTATTCGTGACTATCTTGGACGTAAGTAAATTTTGTGATTTGAACAGTAGGCTTTCATGTATGAGAAAGAACCTAAGAAAAAAAATTTTTATATTTAAAGTTGGTAGCTTCGCATTTACAGAAACTAAGATAATATAGGAAATCCAACTATCTTATAAATCATAAGCTAATCGGACCCCCTATTGTGTTTATGAATTTAATTTATGATATTCTTCTATCACTTTCACTGCAATTGGATTGTCTGTTTCAAGCCCTGTATATTCAGGCACTGCAACTTCAATTCCTTTTTCTTTGATTGCCTGCTGCAATTTCTGTGCATTCTTGTCTTTTGGTTCGGAATATGCAAATCCTGCTGCCATAGCTTTAGCAATCGCATCATATTTAATTCCATGTTTTAAACATAATTCTGCTGATCCTGTTAGTCTATCTCCCTTTGACAACTTACGAATCGGATCATATGCTACTCTGTAAATGGAATCTGAAAGAATTCCTTTCGCTGGTGCAAAATATGTAAGATTATGTAGTTCTTTTTCCGTGATTGGATATTCTTTCATAATTGCTGCTGTTAATTCTTTTACTATTTCTCCTACAATCTCAGATATCTCTGAATCATTTTCTGCTTCTGGAATCGTTTTTAATCCTTTGTAATATCCAAGAAATGCTAATGAAGCATGTGGTCCATTTACAACAAATACTTTAATGTCTTTTAACATTTCAATCTTGTCTGTAACTTCCATCCATTCTACATCACTAAAGTCATTATTCACAGGTCCCTGAATGAGCAGTGAATTTACAGCTACTGTATCAACATCTATTGCTGTATTGCTCTCTGCATCCGTACTCCTTCTGATAATAGAATCTCTTACAACCACATGACTATCAAACCATTCTTTTGCACTGTCTGACAGATATTTTCTAAAATCTTCTGTAATTTCAGGAATCAAATAATTTTTGTTTGTAATACTGATCATTGTGAGTTTACGATCTGGATGTATCTCATAAAATTTTTCCAGACATTTTGATAAATACTTTCCTGCTTCTGCAAAATCTTCTGGGTATAAAGGAAACACAATCACATCCATTTCCAAAAAATCATCCATAACAGAATACTCTTCATCACATGTGTATGCTTTAAAATTCTTGATAACTCTGTTCTGAATCTCATCTACTCGATGAACTTTTACATGATAGCACCCCTGTTTTTTTAATTCCTCTTCAACTTTAGGGTCTTTATCTAAAAATGTGATATTCCATCCAGCATTATCAAATGTTTCCCCTATAAAACCCTTGCCGAGTCTTCCAGCTCCTACAATCAATACATTCTTCATAATGGTCTCCCTACTTAAGTGCAAAGATCTTTTTGTATCATTCATCTGCGTCTGTAATCAGATATGTAATGTCACTTGTTTTACAAACTACATAATTTGATACAGATCCCATTTTTTCTTTTGTTACTAATGCCGCTGTCTGAAAAGAAACTGACAGCATTTTTTGTTTCAGCTGACACTCATCAATTGCTGAATGCGTAATGCCAACTTCATTACTGATACTGTAAATTCCCATAAAATATAAATCTGGATGTAATGAATCTAATTGCTTTATTGTCTCATATCCTAAATTCGACATAGATGGTTTAAACAAATTGCCTCCTAATGTAATAACTTTAACATTTGGATAGTCCTCTAATAAACTTACAATTGGAATACTATTTGTGATTATAGTACATGCAATCCGTTTATCTAATTGTTTTACTAATTGATAATTTGTTGTTCCATCGTCAATCATAACAACCGAATCCGGCTCAATTAAGGCTGTGCCTTTCTTTGCAATACGAATTTTTTCGTCCATATCAATTCCCATTCTCTGACAAAATCCAGTTTTGGCAGGTCCATTTCGTACCGCTCCACTATGTACTTTCTTCAACAATCCTTTCTGATCTAGTTCTTTAATATCCCTTCTGATTGTATCTTCTGAAACGCCTAAACGTACACTCATTTCGCTTGCGATTATTTTCTTTTCAACTAATAAAATATCTAAAATTTTATCTTGACGTTCTGATTTTAATAATTTCACAGCTTCACCTGCCTTCTCTAATTTTCCTTCTTGATCTACCATAGTAATGTCCCTTTCTACGTCACTTTCTCTATGATAGTATTATACCGAATTTGCCAGAAAAGAAAAAGTCTTCTTATATTTTCTTTAGAATCTCCATAATATCTTCTTTATTTTCTGCACAACGCATTTTTTCAATGTTCTCTTCATCTGCACATATTAAAGCAATTGTACTTAACATATTTAAATGAGTTCCATCTTTTCCAGCAATTCCAATAACCATATATGCAGTTTCTCCATCAAAATCTACACCTTCTGGTACTTGTAATACAGATAACCCTGAAGAATAAATTTCCTTATCTGAAGTTTCAATTCCATGAGGGATTGCCAGATGATTTCCAATGTAAACAGAGAATCTTTTTTCTCTTTCCTGCATGTCGTCAATATATTGTACTGTTGTATATCCATTGTCAACTAAAATCTGACCCGCCTGTCTGATAGCATCTTCTTTGTCTTTTACTTTGACATTTAATCTAATATTATCTTCTGTTAAAATAGGCTTTATATCTTCCGCCCCATTTTTCTTTCGAATAATTGCTACTGCATCATCATAATCTGCTTCCTTCAAGAAATTTTGTACCACTAAAAATTCTTTTCCAGATGGATCAACACTCATTTTAGCTCGTTCCTTCAATCCTTCCAGAGTGATAACCATATCTGCAGCTGGATCAATCTGACCTGCAGCTGAATTTACCACCTTAATGTCTTCAAATCCTTCTTTTCTCAATCTATTTTTCAGAACAGAAGCTCCCATTACACTGGATCCCATTCCAGAATCACATGCTACAACAATATAATTTACCGCTCCTTTAATTGCTGATCCCAGAGTTGAATTTGTTGTTTTTGTTGCTGATGCACTATTACCCATATCTACTCCAGCCACAGACAGATCTGCATCACCTTCTGGAGATCCAATGGTTTTTAAAAGAAATGTTCCAATTAATAAAGCTACTGCAAAACCTGCTGCAATTGCAATTAAATTGGCTAATGCTGCATCTTTTGGTGTCATTAATGCAATATTAATTAAACTTCCTGGAGATGGCATTCCTACCAGACCTCCACCTAATACTACTAATAAAAATAATGACGTTGCCATACCACCCATTGTCGCAACGATCATAACAGGATTAGCTAAAACAAATGGGAAATACACTTCTCCAATTCCTGCGATTCCTGCAATAAACATTGCCATTGGTGCTGTTTCTTTTGCTTTTCCTTTTCCAAAAAGTGCAATTGCACACAATGTTCCAAGAGATGGTCCGCAGTTTGAGTCTAATAAAAACATTAATGATTTTCCTGCTTCCTGTGCTTGTGCATAAGCAATTGGAGAAATAATTCCATGGTTTACTGCATTATTCAGGAACAATACCTGTGCAGGACTCATAAATACCGCCAATAATGGAATAAGTTTTTTACTAATAAGGAATTTAATTCCTGTTGTCAATACTACAATAATCGCATTAACGATTGGCCCTATAATAAAATATCCTGCAATTGCTAATGCAAATCCTAGAATTCCAAGACTAAAGTTATTTACAAACATCTCAAAACCAGGTTTTACTTTTCCATCTAATGCAGTATCTATTTTCTTTAACAACCATGAAGATAATGGTCCCATAATCATAGCTCCACTAAACATCGTAACATCAGAACCAACAATTACACCCATTGTTGTAAATGCTCCAATAACTCCTCCTCTCTGTCCGTGAATATTATATCCTGCTGTATATCCAATCAATAATGGTAGTAAATAATTAAGAATAGGTCCCACCATCTCATTTAGCTTTTCATTTGGCATCCATCCTGTCGGAATAAATAATGCTGCTAATAATCCCCATCCAACAAATGCTCCTAGATTTGGCATTACCATCCCACTCATATATCCGCCAAACTTTCGGATTTTATCTAATACTTTTGTATCTTTTCCCATATTCCATATCCTCCGATCTTATTTAATGAAATATTTACTCTAAGTTAGCATGAAATTTCCATAATTGTTTCAACTCTATTTGTTTTTCTTCCACAATCATCTTTGAAACACTATCTCCAAACAATAGAAGTGCCTGTTCGAACAAACTTGACATCGGCTGCTCTGATGAAATTTCGTCTTCTTTGTATAATTTTGTCCTTACTGGAATCCTTACCATAAGATCTGTCACTTCTTTCATTGAACTATTTTCATTTGATCCTATATGCACGACCTTACCACCTATTGATTTCGCCTTTTTTGCAATTGCCACAGGAAATAGTGATTCTCCACTTCCACTTCCTACAACCAATAAATCTTTATCTGTAAAAGCTGGTTCTGTAATTTCCCCTACTACTACAGCATCAATTCCAAGATGTGCTAATCTTTTTGCAAATGCTTCTAGTGACAATAAAACACGACCCACACCTATGAAAAACACTTTTTCTGAACTATAGACTAACGAAATAAACTCTTTTACCTGTCCTTCATCAACTTTCCCTAAAGCCTGTCTACACTCATCCAATACCAACTGACATGCCTTTCCATATTCCACAAAATCATCTCCTCTTTATAATCTTTCCAACCCTTTTTGAATTGCTTTTTTAAGTTCCTCGCAATTTTCTTTCATAGTATATCCTTTTCGAAACACCCCTGTACTTCCGGATACAAGAATTTCTGCTCCCGCATCAATCATATCTGGAATAATATCTGGTGCAACCCTTCCATCTACAATAATCTTTGCTTTCGGATTTATCTTATCTAAATACTTCCTTGTTTTCCTGATTTTTTCAATTGCATACGGGATAATTCCCTCTCCTGGACTTGATGCATATCCTGGACTAATCAGCATTAATAATACATAATCACATAATGGTGCAACACAATCAAGCACTTCTACTGGAGTTGCTGGATTTAGAGCAATTCCAACTTCACATTCTGCATTTTTAATCAGCTGAATCATTCTCTGTACATGAAATGCAGATTCATAATGAAAACAAATACTGTCCGCACCTGCTTTGACTGCTTCTTCAATAAAAAGCTCATTATTCACTGTCATGATATGTACATCAAATTTCATATTTGTTATTTTTCTTGCTCTTTCAATTGCTGCAAATCCAAGTGGCATGCTTGGACTAAACTGTCCATCTATAAAATCAATATGTACCATCTCAATCCCACATTGTTCCATTTCTTTTATATCATGCTCTAAATTACAAAGATCCGCACATATGATGGATGGTGAAATTTTAATTTTTTTCTCCATAATTATATACTCCTATCTGGTAGATTTAGCTCCACTAATATTTATTGTTGTTCCAGAAATATAGCTTGCACGATCTGATAATAAATAACAAATTAAATCCGCAACTTCATCTAATTTTCCAGCTCTTCCCATTGGAATGACTTTTTCATAATCAGAAGAAACATTATTAGGATCTTGTCCTCTTGTATAAGCTAATGCTGCAAATGCTGCATCGTCATTCATTGGTGTTCTTTCATTGATTGATGGTGCAACACCAACTACTCTGATGTTAAATGGTCCTAATTCTTTTGCCCAAGACATTGTGTATGATAATACAGCTCCTTTTGTTCCTGAATAGCAACTCTGCCCTTTAGATCCCTGCATGCCCGCTTCAGATGACATATTCACAATCACTCCGTTTTTCTGTTTGATCATATGTCTTGCAACTGCCTGTGAGCATAAGAAAACACCTTTCTGATTAATACTTACCATAAAATCAAAATCATCTTCACTTAATTCATATTCTGGCTTCTCACCATAAAAATCAACTAATAATCTTGGACGACTTACTCCCGCATTATTTAATAATCCGTCAATCTTTCCATATTTATCAATAACTTCTTTCACCATTGCATCTACACTGTCTTTTTTCGCAACATTGCAATTGATAAATAAAATATTTTCATCTGATTCATAATCTGGATTTGGAGTTAAATCTGCAACTATGACTGTCGCATTGTTTCTTCTTAATATTTTAACTACATGTTCTCCAATCCCACGGCTTCCACCTGTTACAATAATTACTTTCCCTGTTAAATCCATCCATTCTGCCATTTCTTTTTCCTCACATTCATTTTCGCAATATTGTGCGCATTTAATTGCTGTTTTTTGCTGTTTATCTTTGTTATATGTTTATAATATCAGCACATACGCGCATTGTCAAGCATATTTTGCAGTTTTATGCATGTTTTACTGCAAGTTTTTACTTTTACACCATTTACTCCATTTAATTTTTATTATTTTTGCAGTTTTTAATACTGTTTTTTGCGTTTTTTGTATTTATGATTATAAATAATTATAAAAAAACTGTACAACAGTCTTTATAGACCATCACACAGCGATTTTGTTTCATTAAACTTTATAAAAATGGCACCATATACACTGGTACACAAAAAATGTCTTGATCCTTACTCATATCTTTCGTATAAATCAAATACCTTTTCAATATTCTTCTTGAATATTTCTCCGTAAACACATCTAACGATTTATGCGTTTTATATCCTGATGATTTCACCTCTATAGGAATGATTTTATTTTTTCTTGCTAAAATAAAATCTATCTCATAATTATGTTTCGAATTTTTATTCATGATCGTGTGATAGAATAATTCATTTCCATTTGCAGCCAGACATTGAGCTACAATATTTTCATATAAATAGCCCAGATTTACACTTAATCTATCATTTAAAAGTTTTTCATAAATTTCATTTTCAGTGAAATCTTTATCTTTAAACATCAGCGTTACAAACAATCCAGTATCACTTAAAAATAATTTAAATCTTGATAAGTCTCTTGTATTTGACATACCTGCATCTGGATCATTTGTATTATATGCTACCAAAACTGTTTTCGAATCTTTTAATTCTGCAATATATTCTAATATTTTATCTTGTTTTTCTCCATTTAGTACACTACTTGCCTGATATCTGGCTGCATTTTTATTTAGCTGTGCTGGAATTGCATCGAATAACATAGCTAAACGTCCTGTTGGATCAATTTTTGCGAAATCACTTTCATACAAATTCAGAATGTCTCTCTTTATCTCATCTACTTTTCTAAAATTGTTTGTTTCAATATAAGTTGATACTGCTTGTGGCATTCCCCCAACTAACATATATAGACGAAATTGTCTTAACTGCTTACGGTTGATTGCATCTCCTAATCCTTGATTCATTTCAAAACATTTTTTTAATAACGGAAATGTTGCTGTATCTCCAATTGCCCATAAAAACTCTTCATAGTCCATTGGATACATACTGATTTTTCTTTCTTCACTAGGGATTAAAATATCTTTCACGTTTTTCTTAATTGAAATAAGTGATCCTGTTTCAATATAATCATACCGATGGTCCGCAACTAATGCTTTGATTGCCTGACGTGCTGCAGGACATAATTGAACCTCATCAAATATGATCACTGATTTTCTTTCTTGTAAATCTACTCTATATTGCAGCTGTAACTGCAGAAACAAAAAATTTAAATCTGAAACATCTTCAAAAAGTTCCTTTGTTTCTTTTGATGCTCTTGCAAAATCTATTAATATATAACTTTCGTATTCATTTTTAGCAAATTCTTCGACTACTGTTGATTTACCGATTCGTCTTGCACCTTCTATCAAAAGGGCAGTTTTCCCATCGGAGTCTTTTTTCCATTCTTGCATTTTACTATATATTTTACGTTTAAACATGAAGTATTTCCCCTTTCCGCATTTTTTATTCTTTTATTTTAGCATGTTTCCGCATTTTTTTATATAGTATTTTTACATGTTTCCGCATTTTTTATTCAGGTTGTCATACAAATAATTTTATGATTTTACTATGCCGATATCATCTCACTAACTTCCAGAATCTTCTTTGTATCCTCCAGACAATGTTTCTCACTCTGTACCTTTCCATTTTCCACATCTTCCATAAAATTCTGTATCTGCATTGTCATATCATTTCCTTTAAATGGATAACTTTTCATCTCTGTTGTACCGTCATTCCAATGGATCGTATAATCAATGATCCTATTATAATTTGGAATCATAATCTCTCCTTTCGTTCCAACGATTTTTGCATATCTATCCATTTCTCGATCGATTGCACCTTCGGCGGTTGCAATGCATCCATCTTTAAAATAAATCTTTGATCTGAAATAATAATTGATACCTTCTATATCTTTTCTCTCAGTTTCTATCTTATCAATTTCTTCCTCGTGAATTCCCAGAATAAATCCAAGCACATAGCTTCCAATATCATTCAATGCACCACCTTGTTCTTTATCAAACAAAAATGAGGTCTTAGGCAATCCTAATGAATCTGAGCAGAAATTTGCATAAATTGTTTGGATGTTTCCAATTCTCTTCAGATCTTCTTTTAGATGATCATACCCTGTGTTAAATTTTGTTTTTAATGCTTCCGTACACAATGTATTTGTTTTCTTTACTTTTTCTTGAATCTCATCTACATCTGTGGCTGTTAACACTAACGGCTTCTCACTTAATACTGGAACATGGTGTTCCAATGATCTTAAGATCCATTCTTTATGAAATTTATGTGTGAGTGCGATATAAACTGCATCTACCTGCGGATCATTTAACAGTTCTTCATAATCTTTATATACTTTGACTTCTGAATGCTCCTTTAAATATGGATCATCCATGAAAACTGAACGTGAGCCAATCGCATATATCTTTCCTTCATCTGTTGCCTCGATTGCCTGTACAAACTTTCTGGCGATTCTGCCAAATCCTATAATTCCAAAATTCATATTATTATTTTCCTCTCGTAATGCATCATTTTATTTCTGGAAATCAATTCTTTCTTCAGTTATAATTATAGTATATGTAACGTAAAACACAACAGGAAAGGAGATTTCATATCATGCAATTACCAATTTCTCTCGGCAATCAAGGTTTTGCTTCTCTTCGTGAAAATCATTGCTTTTATATTGATAAAACAGATTTTATCAGAGAATGGTGGGAAGAACAGGATGTTGTAACTTTGATCACACGTCCTCGCCGTTTCGGAAAAACTTTAAATTTGAATATGATGGAATGCTTCTTTTCTATACAATACAAAGACCGTTCTGATCTGTTTGAGGACCTTTCTATCTGGAATGATCAGAAATATCATGAATTACAAGGAACTTATCCTGTGATTTCACTTAGTTTTGCAAATATCAAAGGCCGTACTTTTGAAGAAACGAAACGTGGAATCTTACAGATTCTTGTAAAATTATTCAGCATTCATTCTTATATCAAAGATGATAAAATCCTGAATTCTGAAGATTGGGAATTTATAAATTCTGTAAATATGGATATGCCTGATGATGTTGCGAGTCTGACTTTGATGTACCTGTCTGATTACCTCAGCCGTTTTTATCAAAAGAAAGTTCTAATCTTTTTAGATGAATACGACACTCCTTTACAAGAAGCTTATATTCATGGTTATTGGGATGAGCTGACAGGGTTCTTACGCAGTTTATTAAATGCTTCATTTAAAACAAATCCATACCTTGAACGTGGATTAATGACTGGAATTACGAGGATCAGCAAGGAATCTATCTTTTCTGATCTTAATAATCTCTCCATCATTACAACCACCTCCGAAAAATACAGCCAGCAATTTGGATTCACTGAAAATGAAGTATTTAAAGCTTTAAAAAGCTATCATTTGTCTGACAAAGAATCTCTTGTAAAGTCATGGTATGATGGGTTTACTTTCGGTTCACAGAAGGATATTTATAATCCATGGTCTATTACTTGTTTCTTGAAAGAGAAACTGTTGAAACCTTATTGGGTTCATTCAAGTTCTAATGCTCTGATCAGTAAATTGCTGCAGATAAGCAATCCTGAAACCAAAATGATCCTGGAAGATATTTTAAATGGTGGATGCTTAAAAACTGAAATTGATGAGGAAATTATCTTCGATCAGTTAGAAAAAAAACGAGGTGCAATCTGGAGCCTGCTGCTTGCCAGCGGTTATTTAAAAGTGTCTGATCGTTCCTTTAATGAAAAAAGAGGTCGTTTTGTCTATTCACTGGAACTTACAAATAAAGAAGTAAGATTAATGTTTGAAGATATGATCCGAGACTGGTTTTCTGAAGATTCTACTCCTTATAATGATTTCTTAAAAGCTTTTTTATGCCAAGATGTCGATTATATGAACGATTACATGAACCAAGTTGCTGCTTCCACATTTAGCTCTTTTGATACAGGCAAACAGCCTTCTGATTCTTCTCATCCAGAACGATTTTATCATGGATTTGTTCTTGGATTGATCGTTGAACTTTCTGATACTTATAAGATAACTTCCAATCGTGAAAGCGGATTTGGACGATATGATGTAATGTTAAAACCTTTTGATAAATCTAAAAATGCTTATATTCTGGAATTTAAGGTTCATAATCCACGGACTGAAGATTCTTTGAAGGATACTGTATCTAAGGCTTTATTGCAAATTGATGAAAAAAATTATGATGCTGAATTGATTGCTGATGGATTTAGGGAAGAACAGATTTGTCATTTTGGATTTGCATTTGAAGGGAAACATGTTTTAATTGGATAAACGTTGATCAATGAAAAAAGATACCAAACTAGTAGTGAATCATTTGGTATCTTTTTTCGCGTTATAACATTTTGGTGATCTCAGAGAGATCTTCTAAGATCACATTCGGTTTTACATCGCTTGTTTTTACATCTTCTCTTGTGCTCTCTCCACTCAGTACAAGAATTGACATTACATCACTTTGATCTGCAACTGCGATGTCGGTATACAGCCGGTCCCCTACAATAGCGATCTCATCCGGTTCGTATCCCGTTTCCTGGATGATATAGTCCAGTGTATGTTTCGACGGTTTTCCAAAGAATTCTGGAAATCTTCCCGTTGAAGCCTCTATAAGTTTTGCTATTGATCCACAGTCTGGAATAAATGCTCCGCCTTCCATTGGGCAGTTCCAGTCTGGATTGATTCCAAAATATATACAGCCATTCCGAATATAATGGCATGCTTTGGAAAGCTTTTCATAAGTTAAGGTTGTATCAAATTCCAAGACCACGATATCTGGATCTTCTTCTGTCAGGTTCATATCAAAATATTGAAATTCCTGGATCAGGGATTGGGTTCCTAGCACATAGATGCTTTTTCCTTCATAGTGTTCCTTAAGATATTTGACGATCACATGACTTGAGGTCATCATCTGATCTTTCTTGATCTGTATCCCAAGCTTCCCAAGTTTCTCAATATAAGCCTGCTGACTTTTTGATGAATTATTTGTAAAGAAGTAATATTCCCTTCCAGTGTCCTCAACTTTCTTTAAAAAATCTTTGGTAAATGGGAATAGTTCATTTCCAAGATAGATTGTTCCATCCATATCAAGGATAAAACATTTGATTTTTTCAAACATATGATTCCCCTGCAAATCCCTTCATTCATTATTTCTCTCCTCGATCATGTCGAGCTTTTAGAGCCAGTGCACATGCAGCACTGATCAGCGCTACAACTGTAGAATAGATACCTACATAAATCGTATCACCTTTTCCATAGTTGATCAGTAACGTACAGATTGTTGGTACCATCCCAGCTACCAAGAAACTTGGCACATGATATACAAAAGAAATTCCTGAATAACGTACTTCTGTTTCAAAGTAAGAAGACCATAAAGAACTGATAACCGCCCAGATCAGGTTATATGCAATACTCCAGCCAAGAACGATTCCAATAATTGTGATCGCTAGATTTCCTTTGCTTAATTCAATAACTTTCAGTGTAGGAATACTCAAAACAGCTGATGCTAAAGCTCCAATTACAAATGTTCTTGTATTTCCCAGTTTTTGTGCGCACCATCCACCAAACAGTGTAAATGGAATCTTAAAAATACATGCTATAATCGTAATAATATAAGTCTGGATCAGTGGCATTCCAAGCCAGTTAATGCAATAGGACAAGATCCATACGATAAAAATATTATAAAATGTTCCATCCACCCATCTTGTACCACATCCAAGAAGTAATGTTTTCCAGTATCCTTTTACCATTGGAATAAATCCAACTTTATGTTTCTTTCCTTCTGCTTCTTCTGCCTCTAATTTTGCCTGTGCCTTCTTATAATCTTCTGTTTCCATCATTTCACCTTTTTGACGGATAACGATCACTGTCAAGATAATTGCTGCCAAGAAAGGAATTCTCCATCCCCATGTAAAGAAAATATCTTCTGGTAATAACAATGTTGGTACTGCGATCAAAATAGAAGATAATCCGAATCCTATCGGAAGACCGATTTGTGGAATCGCTGCATAGAAAGATCTCTTATTCTCTGGCACATTTTCGTATGCCATTAAGATTCCTCCACCCCATGTTCCTCCACGGCCAAAGCATTGTGCCAGACGCATTAACTGAAGAACGATAACTACTCCAACTCCTGCGCTTGCTGCTGGTGGCAGGATTCCAATGATTGATGTCGAAATTCCCATCATCAATAAAGATGCATACATCGTAACTTTTCGACCTTTTCTATCACCAATATGTCCAAAGAAAATCGCACCAAATGGACCTGCAATATATCCAATCGCAAATGACATATAAGAAAGGATCAACGCTGTTGTTCCATTTCCCGTCTGTGAAAAAAACACTTTATTAAACACAGTTCCTGCTGCTGTTCCATATAATAAGAAACAATACCATTGCACCGCACTTTCAAACAATGTGATCGTTGCAATTTTTCGAAAATTATTTTTTCCCATATATTTTATCCTCCTTCTTGTTAATCTTCTTCCCCTTCATAGTATTTAAATGGCCATGGTCCTGAATAATCAGCACCCGTTGGAATTGTCTGATAATGTGTATTAATGCGATCTCCCTGAAGGTCATGAATCAAATATCCTGGATTTCCAAGGAAGAATCGATCTCCTCCACCTTTGAATTCCTCTTTTTTCTCTTCCTCTGTAAGGTTTATATCATTTTTCCCCCTAAAATCAACTTCCATCTGCATTGCGATCGGTGGACATGTCACACATGGAATTTTATGCCATGATGTAAAAATAGCAGTATGCATATGACCACAACATAACGTAACATTTTCATGTTTATTTAAAATCTGTGCAAGTCTGTCTGCCTGATCAAATCCTTCATCCATTGCTGGCAATCCTGTTACAAATGGTGGATGATGTGTAAATACTAATGTTGGTTTCTCAGGATATTCTGTAATTCTTTCTTCCAGCCACTCTGCTACCCGATCGCTTAATCCACCCGAATGACAAGATGGTTTGCTTGTATCAATTACGATCACTCGAACTGGATATTCATCGATTGTATAGCAGATATAAGGTTTGATATCCTCTTTTACCGGAGTTTCCTCTGTAAACATTTCTAAAAAGAAGTCTCTTTTATCATGGTTCCCAGGAACAATGTAGACTGGTCTTGGAAGTTTTCTAAGTCCCTCTCTCATAAACTCATATCCTTCCCTTGTTCCACCCTCAGACAAATCCCCAGTCACTACAAAAAATTCTGGTAATTCATAATCCTTCATTGAACAAAAATAATCAATCGTCTGATGCAAGGCTTTCATTGTATCTGCTTTCTGGAAAGATAATTTTCCATCACCTCTTAAATGGAAATCTGAAATCTGAATAACTTTCATAAATGCAACCTCCTTTTTCATATCACGCTCTCGAGAATACATTTTTATTGTTCCGGAATAATAAATGTGTTAAAATTAATTAAACTTTTAATTTTTGTATCTCTGTTTCTTTAATTGAATTTTAACTTTTTTAATTGTTTTATTCAATTATTTTTAATTATTTTAATAAAAATACAGATTATTGACTAATAATTCTCATCAATTTTTGTCTATTTTGAATAGTTTATTTCTGTTTTTTATTAAACTTTTAATGTTATTCAGGAGGGATTTATGTCATATTATAAAAAAGTTACATTAAAAGACATTGCAAATGATTCAGGTGTTTCCGTAAGTTCTGTTTCTATGATCTTAAATAAACGCGAAGGCGTTTCTTTTTCCAATGAAACGGTTGAAAAGGTTCTGTCCTCTGCGAAAAAATTGGGATATGAGATTTCTTCTTCCAAAAAAAAGAATGGTACACCCGCTTACAATACTCAAAGATCCGCAAAATATATTGCTATTTTTTGCCCTAACATATCAAACTCTTATTACTCTACAATCGCACAATCCATTGAGCAGGCTGCTTATCAAAAAGGATTTAAAACTTTGATCATCACGACTTTTCGTGATGAAACCTTAGAAAAAGAGTTCCTTCAGGATATGATCAAACTACATGTCAGTGGTATTGTTTTTACTATGATGCCTCAATGCCCACCGTTTTTAGAAAAGATTGCTAAGAAATATCCCGTGATCGTTATCGGAGATAAAACAACAGATATTGATCTGAATGTCATCGAGACAAGTAACTATACTGCTGGAGTTTTGATGGCTGAACATTTATACGAACTTGGGCACCGTAATATTGCATTTTTAACAACTACGATTGGTAAAAGCCTGTCCCTTGCCATGCGTTATCAACGTTTAAAAGCAATTCAGAACACCTATAAGAAACTTTGTATGAATGAATCTTATAATATCATTGTTAAAGAAGCCAAGATCGATCCAGAACTTGAACGTAAAAATATTTTCTTAGAACACGGCGTTGGTTATCAATTATGCAATGAATGTCTTGATGACAGAAATCTCGCAAATCTTACTGCATTCATCGGTAACAACGATATGGTTTCTTATGGGATCATGGATGCGATCCTTAAAAAAGGCTATCAGATTCCCGATGATTTTAGTGTATGTGGATTTGACAATGACTTTGCTTCCAGTCTGCTTCCGATCTCATTGACGACTGTGGAACATTACATGGAAGACAAAGGAAAGAAAGCATTTGATATGATCTATGAGAAGATTCAGGAAAAGGATGACTTCTTCGTTCAAGATGATAAATGTGTGATCCGTATTGAATACAAATCAAAACTTATTTCTCGTGATTCTACGAATGTTGCTCGTACACGAAAAAATATCAATTTATAACTTTGGTTATTAAAATTTTAATAATGTTTTTTAAGATAAAATTGGACACGGAACTAGTAGTGATCATTCCGTGTCCTTTTTGCGTTATAACATTTTGGTAATCTCAGAGAGATCTTCTAAGATCACATTCGGTTTTACATCGCTTGTTTTTACATCTTCTCTTGTGCTCTCTCCACTCAGTACAAGAATTGACATTACATCACTTTGATCTGCAACTGCGATGTCGGTATACAGCCGGTCCCCTACAATAGCGATCTCATCCGGTTCGTATCCCGTTTCCTGGATGATATAGTCCAGTGTATGTTTCGACGGTTTTCCAAAGAATTCTGGAAATCTTCCCGTTGAAGCCTCAATTAATTTTGCCATGGAACCACAGTCTGGAATAAATGTTCCACCTTCCATCGGGCAGTTCCAGTCTGGATTGATTCCAAAGTATGTACAACCATTTCGGATATAATGACATGCTTTGGAAAGCTTTTCATAAGTTAAGGTTGTATCGAATCCTAAGACTACGATATCTGGATCTTCGTCTGTCAGGTTCATATCAAAATATTGAAATTCCTGGATCAGGGATGGGGTCCCTAGCACATAAATACTCTTTCCATCGTAATGTTCTTTAAGATATTTGATGATCACATGACTTGAGATCATCATCTGATCTTTCTTGATCGGTATCCCAAGCTTCCCAAGTTTCTCAATATAAGCCCGCTGGCTTTTTGATGAATTATTGGTAAAGAAATAATATTCTCTTCCAGTTTCCTCGACTTTCTTTAAAAAATCTTTGGTGAATGGGAATAGTTCATTCCCAAGATAGATCGTTCCATCCATATCAAGGATAAAACATTTGATTTTTTCAAACATGAGCTGCCCTCCTATTTGATCACATCATCATAAAAATCATAGAATTTCAGAATTCTCATAAATGTGATACGGTCACGGATATATGGTGCAACTCTTGCTGTTTTCTCTTTCATATCCGGTGTAAATCCGATGTCTTCTAAGCTTTTTACTCCATGTACTTTCTCTAACATTGCAACAATCTCATCTGCTTTTGGAATCTCTTCTATGATCCTGATGATCTCTTCTGTTTTTTCTCTTAATACTTTTGGATCGATCAGATCTAACAGATTTGGATCATTTGTCTTTTTAATGCTTTCGCATAATTCTTTATTGGTAAATGTCTTTTCGATCAGGTCTGTCTCAATATCCACATGATCTTTTACCTTGAAGTTGCCCTCTTTTAAATATTTTACTGCTTCATGGTAGATGTCACTTACCTGGATCAGTCCGACTCCTACTTTCTCTCCATGGTATGCATCGATCTCATCATTGATCACGGCCATCTCCCAGAAATGTGCCATATGATGCTCTGCTCCGGATGCGGGACGGGAATGTCCTGTCATCTGCATGGCAAGTCCTGATAATAATAATCCATACATCAATTCTTCATATGCGTTGATATCTCTGTTACTTAATCCATCTAAGGATTCTTTTAATTTATCCAGTGCATCATATTCCATCTCACAGATACGGTCACAGATATATTCTCCATCCAGAATATTTGTGATCTTCCAGTCTGCAAGGGCCGTGTATTTTCCTAACAGATCTCCGACTCCGGATGCTGTCAGTCTCATTGGTGCATCTGTAATGATACGGCTGTCTGCAACGACTAAAATAGGCGATTCTGCGATCATGCTCTTCTTAAATCCATACCATGACATAGCTGCAACTGTAGATACATAACCATCTACACTGGCTGCGGTTGGAACTGAGATAAATGGAATCTTTCTTTCATATGCATTATATCTTGTCAGATCATGAACTGTTCCTGATCCGACTGCGATCATACAGTCTACTTCTTTAATCGGATCTAATTGTTCTTTGACTTTTGCTACTCCGATCTCGTTTGCATGAAGATTTTCTGGGTCTAATTTGATCACAGAAATTCCATTTAATAATTTTTCTACTTCTTTCCCTGCTGCTTCGTAGGTATTGTCATCACATACCATAACAAGATGTTTATACTGATTGTATGGTTCTTTGTTTAAGATTTCTGGAAGTTTTTTTAATGCTCCTTCTTCTAAGATTACGTCATCTACAACTAATTGGTGGTCTCTGCCACAACTGCATTTTCCTGTGAATTCTTTGATATTGATTTTCATGTCAAACACCCTTTCCTGTCTATCTTTTATAAAAATACATTTTCATTTAAAATACCAATGAATGGTATAAAGAAACAACATTTTTCTGCTGTAAGATATCTTTCATCTTTTTTTGTGTTTTGCCTAACGCAATAATTTCCTGGAATAACTTCAGATAATCTTTTTCTTCCGCAACTGCAAAGCAAAATACCAAATATACGATATTTCCTTCCGTAAATTCGATTCCTTCTGGGCACATTACAAGACTTAATCCATCTTTGTAGACATGTGCCTCTTTCTTTCCTGCATGCGCTAAAGCAATTCCTTTACTGATAATAATATAATCACCATATTCTTTTACATTTTCTACTGCTTTTTTTCCGTAATCAGAACCAACACAGCCCTTTTTCTCTAAAATATCAGCTGCTTGTAAAATTCCTTGTTCCCATGTTATTTTTTCTTGTTTTATCATAATTTTTGATGGGTCTAGCATCTGTGCTAAAATACTTTTACCAGTACTTTGAATCTTCGTTTCCATCAATGCATAAACCTCATCAAAAAACTCATCTCTCTTGCTAGCATCTAATTTTTCAAGAAAAGTCTTCATAACATCCAAAAAATTTTGTTCTACATAGCGACTTTCATTTTCTGATTTATTTTCTTTTCTACCTAATAAAAATGCAATATTCTGTATCGCATTAATATCATTCATTGTTAGCTGTGCCTGCACTTTTACGCATGGGACACTTTCTGATCTTACGTTTACCGTTGAGATCACAAAATCAATCTTATTGCTCTTTAAAAATTCCTCAACATCTCTACTTGGTATCACTGCGGCAACTCTAAAGTCAAAATAATTTTTAACCTGCGCCTCTAGATATTTTCCTGTTGCCATACTTCCTGGACATACGATCAATACTTCTAATAGATTTAAATATTCAAGATTTCGAACAAAAGCCGCGCATATATGAATCATGATTGATTCTTTCATCTCTTTTGTTAATGGATATCCTAAATATCTCTCTAAAATAATACTGTTTTTTTCAATTGTTTTTTCTAAAATTTCTTTTGGAATCGGAAGTTCATCGCTTAAAGGCATCTCAAAATCATAATCTTCCCAATTTTTTAATGTCCTTATATGTTCTAACAGCGATTCGATCAAAACCGTATCACTCTGAAGACTACATTCTATGTCTTCTCCGACCATTTGCAGAAAATATACTATGATTCCATATAATTCAACATCATTGATTTCTTTTTGTTCTGAACTTATATTAAAATCATGTTGTTTCATATATCGTCCAAAATCTTTTACATCATTTTTATTGATGCTGACTTCATATTTGTCTGCAAACCAATTTAAAAGATTATCACTTGCTGTATCTCCAGTTAATTTTTCCACTGTTCTTCTTTTCTTATTTATCTTTCTATTTAATATAACAAACAGATAAATTGAAACATAAGAAAATACTCGATCAGACACCAACATATGTTGCTGTTCCATATATTCTCTCAGATCCTCTTTTATCATTTCCAGAGGAATCTTCATACCTAATTTTCTTTGAATCAGTTGATGAAAAAAACTTTTTTCCATATAATCATCTTCAAGATCATGAAAAATCTGCATTAAAAGATTATTTCTGTCTTTTTGATCACATTCAATCTTTATTCCTTTACTACTTTTCATCAAAACATTTACATTAAATGCCAAGCAATAATCTTTTACGGTTTCAAAATCATTTAAGATTGTATTTCTACTAACATTTAATTTCTTTGCAAGATTTTGCATTGTTATATAGTCTTGACTCATCAGCAACTCTGCAATGATGTAAATCTGTCTTTCTTCTCTTGACATTTTGTACGAATAAGTATCCATATGATTCAATCGATCTTGAATTTTCATGATATCTTTTTCCAGAAGGATCAGCTTTTCTTTTTCATTTAATTTTGTTGGAGACATTTTTGCTTCCAACAAGAAATCATTAATTTCATTTACATCTGTTCTTAGTGTTTTTAATGATATCCTATATGTTGTGATGAGTTTCTTTACTTCCATACTTTTTGAATTACTTAAAATCAGCTTCTCAAGAATTTCTGTACTTCTCTTTCTCATAAATGTCTCCTATGTATGTCATCCTAACTGTTCCTGCAAATACTGAGGAATTTCATTTAATTCTTTTGTCATGCAGTTTTCAACGACTTCTTTATTCATAACAGCTTGCATTAATGTCTGTAAAAATTCCAAATGTTGATCGCCATCTTTAATCGCTAAATTAAAAACTGCTGTCGTTTCTATACTTTCCTCGTCTGAATCCATTCTATAAAACGTTACTGGATTTTTCAATCTTAGAAAGCATACGCAATTATCTTTAATTCCTTCTACTTTACTATGTGGAATCGCAACAGGGACTTCACTTGGAAGTCCTGTTGGATATTCTTTTTCACGTTCAATACACGCATTCATAAAAGTTTCGTCTGCATATCCGGCATCTGCTATTGCCTGTCCACAAAGCCTGATCGCTTCTTCCCAGTCCTTTGCTTCTCCCTCGATTGCCAGATAATGATTTGTGTGTCCCATAAGTTTAAGCCTCCTATCCAATGATTCTATGGATGAATCCGATCAGGATACAAATTGGGTTCTGTCCAAAAAATCCATCTGTTACCATTCCACTGATATGTACACCTGTTGTCTTCATCATTAATGTTGCTTCTGGTGCAAAGAAGTTTGTTAAGAATGTTACTAAGAATAAACATAAAATTGTTGTTACAATACTACGGAATAAATTTCCTTTACTTGCCATAACACACATTGGTGTTACATAACATACAATTGTTAATAATCCGATTGGGAAATATGTCATGTTTGGAATGATAAATGCCATTAAGATAACACATGGGATTGCAATAACTGTTGATGTGATACAGCAAGGATCTCCTAATCCTAAAGCGATATCCATTCCGATGTAAATTTCTGCATCATCACCCATTTTACTCTTCATATAAGCACTTGCAGCATTTCCTAAAGCTGTAAGACCTTCCATCATAACTGTTACCATTCTTGGGATTAAGATCAATACTGCTGAAACTCCCATACCAATTGATAATGTTGTTCCGATATCCTGTTTTGTAATGATTCCTAGTAATACACCTACAACAACACCGATGACTGCTGGATCTCCAAAAAATCCTAATTTAGATTCAATCTTATCCATATTAACATCGATTTTATTTAATCCTGGGATGCAGTCAATAATCTTATTAAATAATGTTGCTAATGGGAATGTTGTTCCGATATAAGATAATGTAGAACATGTTGTTCCTTCTAGTCCGAAAAATTCCTGCCATGGTTTTGCAACAATCTGTCCAATGAATAAAGCTAAAACAGATGATGCTAATGTTACGATGACTCCTACTGCAATGCTATCTGTTAATGCATATGCCATTGCTCCTGGAATGATAAAATGGATATAGTTCCAAATATCTACGTTCATAACTTTTGTCCATTTTAATTTCAGTAAGATCAAGTTCACGATAACAATCAACGGCAATACAATTGGTGCAAACGGTACAGACCATGATGCAGCTCCTACTGCTGCGAATCCTAAGTCTGTTGTTGTAAATCCGCTACCCATTGTCTGATAATATTTAATAACTGGTTGAATACTTGTTGTCAATAAGTTAACAACTAAGCAAAGACCTTGAAATCCGATTCCTACCATCAATCCTGATTTGATTGCCTGTCCAAGTTTCATTCTGAAGAACAGACCAATGATGATCAATACGATTGGCAGCATAACCGCTGCTCCTAAATCTACAATTCCTTTAAAAAAGCTAAATACAGCATCCATTTTTATTCCTCCTATTTATTTGATCTTATTCTCCAAGAATTTTATGACATTCATCAATGATACTCTGTTTAATCTTGCCTTCATTGATTCCTGAAATCAGACCAAATACACTAATGCAAGGTTTTTCTAATGGTTTTCTGTAATTTGTTGTTGTTAAGATTAAATCTACATCATTTTGTTTTAAAGGAATCTCACTCATGCTTCCTTTTAAAATTTTTCCTGGGATGTTAGCATCTGCCAAAATCTTTTTTACTGCTTCCTGTGCTACTGTTGATGTTGCTACTCCACTTCCACATGCCACTAAGATTTTTACTTCATTTGCCATAATTTTTATCCTCCAAATATTTCTCTGTTGGTTGTATTTCGATTCGCTACTAATTCATGAATTAACTTATGCTATTATAATATATCTGACAAAAAAATCATTCAAGCCAAGTTTTCGTTTGTCTATTTTACTCAAAATGTGCTAAGTCAAATTCAGTTCTTGTACAAAATACTCATTTTTTGCTAATGAAATATCTGGATTTATATAATTTTAGCCAAATGATAAACCTTATATAAATTAATGCTGTAAAACAAAAAGAACACGAAACTAGTAGTAATCGTTCCGTGTTCTTTTCGTATTATAACATTTTTGTAATCTCAGAGAGATCTTCTAAGATCACAATATCTACATCATCCTGTTTTGACTGAATTTTTGACATTGTACTTTTAACGATCTTTACAGGAATTCCTGCTACTTGTTTGTCACCTTCCATGACTAAGATCATATCTTCATTTAAAAGTGCTTTTCTTATACCAGAAGATGTAATATATAACTGGTTTGTCTCACGATCAAGAATTGATAAATTTCCTTCAAGTGTATTATTTCTTTATCTCGTCATTTATGCTGACTCAAATTTTATTATTTTTTAGATTTATTGCTATTTACATTTTTTGTAAATACATTATAATATTATAAAATTGTAAAATATTTACTTTTATTTTATAACTCAGTTCTTATAAATCTATACACATTGTCTATTTCTATCATATCTAACACAGGAGGATTATCTATGGCTAAAACTGACGAACTTATGAAAAAATTATTTAAACATAAAGAAATATTCGCTGATCTCTTTAATGCAACTTTATTTAATGGAAAACAAATTATAAAGGCTGAAAAATTAGCCGAACTCAATACTGAAAATATTCATGTTGATGAATCTATTTCTAGCAATGTAAATCCATCAATTCTTAAACGCTATCGTGATCTTTGCATGCGTCAAGATGACAGTGTCTTACAAATCATACTAGGATGTGAAAATCAGAGTGAGATTGATTATTCTATGCCAATTCGCACTATGCTCTATGATGCTTTAAAATACACTGAACAACAAAACAACTTAGAACTCAGGAAGCGAAAAGATGGAACATACTATCATTCTAAATTAAGAAAAGATGATAAAGTTCTTCCTGTATTAACTCTTATTTTTTATTATAGTGATAAAGAATGGACTGCTGGAAAATGTATTCATGATCTTATTAAATGGCCAGAAGAACCTGAAATCAAATCCATTGTTCCAAATTATAAATTGAATTTGTTATGGGCTTATCAAATAAACAATATTGACAAGTACAAAAGCGATTTACAGTATATTCTCTCCATGCTAAAATATAAGGAAGAAGAAAAATCTTTAAAACAATACATTTCTGACAATAACGATAAAATACAAAATATGAATCAAGACAGCCACAATGTTGCTGTTGCACTACTAAATCAAAACTTACCAAAATTAATAGATAATCAGAAAGGAGATTTTCGTATGGGGGAAAATGCATTGCAAGCAATTTATGATCGTGGTGTTAATCAAGGTGAGGTCTTACATTTGATTATGCAAATCAACAAAAAAATCCTTAACAACAAAAATTTAGATACTATTGCAAATGAATTAGAGGAAAAAAAAGAGGATATTCTTCCTATCTATACTATCATCAAAGAACATCCAGATAAATCCAAAGAACAAATATATGCAATTTTAAAAAAAGAATCCTAATATAAAAAGCCGATAGAATCATACAAAATAAAATATGATCCCATCGGCTTTTTTCATCTCATCTACACCAATCACTATCTATCCCCGATACCCAAGCTCCTTAGATATCTGCCCAGCAGTCCTATTAAGTTCATCCAACACAAATTCCTTCTTCTTATCATCCACACGAAATACCGGAATACTTGCACTGACTGCTGCCACGATCTTTCCTGTGTAATTTCTTACAGGCACTGCCATACAATACATCCCAATCCAGTATTCTTCGTCATTGACCCCATATCCCTGTTTCTTCACTTTCTCTGCCTCATGGATCAGCTCACTGACAGTTAAGATCGTATGTGGTGTATATGCTGGAAGTTCTTCTTTATCTTCGAATAACTTATAAATATCTTCCTCGCTCATCTCACTGATCATCACTTTTCCAAGTGCTGTTGCATGAATGGATTCATACTCGCCCGGGCTTACACTGTTGTTCATTCCATTGCTCGTATATTCCATCTTGGAAATAATGATCGTTTCTTTTCCTTTGATTGTTCCATAATCGATCGTTTCGTTTAATTTCTTTCCAAGTTCTAATAAATGTGTACGGTCAATATTAAATAACTGGTTCTGTGCTGGAACTGACAGCCCTACTTTATATAATTCCCAACCAAGACGATATCTGTTTGTTTCTTCACTCTTTTCAATATAACCATAGTACTGCAGCGTATCTAATAAACGATGGACTGTACTCTTTCCGATTCCTAGTGCATCGCTTAATTCGCTGACTCCTGCTCCAAGATTCCCTGTATTCTTTGCAAGATGATTTAACAATTCCAGTGCTTTCATTACCGTCTGCACTGGATATTTTGGTTCCTGTGCCATGACTTTCCTCCCGTTTATCTGTTTTTATATCCTCTTTTGATCACTATCATTATATCAAACCCCGTCTTCACTATGCAAAATATTTTTCTTCTATCTCGAACTTTTTTCTAAATTTTGAAACACTTCATATATAATCGAAAAAAGAGACGGTATTTTGACTAAATCCGTCTCTTGATCTTTTCTCTTTCTTCTATATATAACTCTCGATCTAAAATCTTATGCACGATGTTTCAAGTCTTTGAATGATTCTTCCTGTGGTCCTCTCTGGTCTTTCTTCGCAATATATAAACTTCCTGTTCCTGTTGCGCAAAGAATTGGTGGTTCACATGCTGTTGCAGCTGTATGCTCGATTCCTTCCATATCCGCATCTGTACGATCAAGCATTGTTGCTACCTTCCATGCTTCAAACTTGCATTTGTAAGACTGGTTTCCTACTTCTTCGATCCATCCTACATATTCCATAAAGTCGCCTACATAAACTGGTGCTGTAAATTCGATTTTCTCATATCCTAAGAACAAACTAATATCTCCGTCCGCATATACCATCAGTTCTGTTCCTACATCGCCCCACTGAACAACGATTCTTGCTCCATTAACGAGTCCACCTACATAGTGAGCATCTTTCTCACTCATCATCATGTGATGTACAACTTTCTTTCCGATCATAGCTCTTACCTCCATTTTTCGCGTTCTATTATTCAGAATCATTTTCTAAATGTTACTTTGTACTGTGATGTTAACATTGGATTGTATTTTTGTCAATACATTTTTGTATTTTTTCTGTTATTTATAATTCCTTTCTATTATATAGAAAATTTAATTGCTATTTTTCTAATGAAGCAAGAAATACTTTCCACTAACTGGAGAGTTGTTTCTGTCTATTTTTTATAAGTAATGCACAATTTTTCTGCAAGTTATTAAACATATTGTCTAAATATCGTCGTTTTTTTGTCAATCTTTTTCCAATTATTGTATTTATAAACAATCTGTTACGTGTAAACTTTTTTCTTTTTCTTGATATTTTTTCTCATTTTCAGAAAATAAGCTCTTTACATTCCATCTCATGTATCCCTTAAAATACAATCATAGTCATTCGTGGAGAAAAATAAAGAAAGGAGTTTCATATGAGTGTAGTTATGGCAAATGCACTTGGCACTGGAATTTTCTGCGGACTCTGGCAAGGTATCGGTTCAGTTCTTGGACTTGCTACTTGGATGGGCTTCGTCGGCTGTACTTCTTATTTCTCAGCCGGATGTGGAAAAACCGGTTTTATTAAATCCATGTGCAGTAACTATGTTGGTCTTCTCTGGGGTATGTGTATTATCATGTCAGGAAATATCAACAGTGGCATTTTGTTTGGTGCGATCGTAACTGGAGCTTTCTCCTGGCTGATCTGCTATCAATCAAAAATCGATCTATTATCCTTGGTTCCTAACACTTTCATGGGCGGTTTTTCTGCTTTTGCCAGTGGCGGAGATTGGAAAATGCTTTGCATCTGCCTTTTCTTAGGAAATATTCTCGGTGTATGCTGCGATTATTCTGGAAGATTTCTGGCAGCAAAATTTGGTAAAGATAATTAATTAAGAAATAAGAGTGAAACAAATTTTCAAAGGAGCGTGAAATAAAGATGAGTAAAGTAATTAAAAAAGCTTACGCAGAAGAAATGAAACAGGGCTACAATTTAAGAACAGCCATGGAAGAAGCATCCAGATGTCTTCTCTGCCATGATGCCCCTTGCAGCAAAAGCTGCCCAGCAAAAACGGATCCAGCAAAATTCATCCGTTCCCTGCGTTTTAGAAATATTAAAGGTGCTGCTGAAACAATCCGTGAAAACAATCCATTAGCTGGTTGTTGCGCAGAAGTCTGTCCTTATGGTCAGCTGTGTGAACAGGCTTGCAGCCGTACTGGAATTGATAAACCGATCGAAATCGGAAAGCTTCAGAAATTCTTAGTTGAAATGGAAAAACGCGAGGGTATGGAATTCCTTCATGTAGAAGAAAAACGTGATGGAAAGATCGCCTGTGTTGGAGCTGGTCCTGCTTCTTTAGCTTGCGCAAGAGAGTTAGCATTATTTGGATATGATGTAACAATCTATGAAGCAAATGAAAAAGCTGGTGGTGTTTTAACATACGGAATCGTTCCTTCCAGATTACCTCAGGAAGTTGTTGATTTCGATATTGCAACAATCGAAAAACTTGGTGTAACATTTAAATTTAATGAAACGATCGATGCTGCACGCTTAGAAGAATTAAAAGCTGAGTATGATGCAGTCTTCGTTGGAACAGGATTATGGAAATCTAAAGTCATTGATATCCCAGGAAAAGATCTTGATGGTGTTGTAAGTGCGATCGATTTCTTAAAAGATGCCCGCTTAAATAAAGAAAACATGACTCTTGGAGATACTGTTTTAGTGATCGGTGGTGGTGACGTTGCCATGGACTGTGTAACAACAGCAAAACAGCTGGGTGCAAAAGCTACAATCGTATATAGAAGAACAATTGAAGAAGCACCTGCTGATATTGATGAAGTTATGGCTGTACAGAGCATGGGAATTCCTATCATTCAGGAATTTGCACCAGGTGAGATCATCGGTAGTAAAGGTCATGTAACTGCAATGAAATTTAATGGACGTGACAATGAATCCGAACTTACCATGAAAGCTGATCAGGTTGTATTTGCTATTGGACAGGCTGCTTGTGACACTACAAAAGATATCAAAGCTGGCGGAAAAGTATTTACTGGTGGAGATATGGTAAATGGTGGAAAGACTGTTGTACAGGCTGTTGCTGAAGGTAAAGATGCTGCTGCTATGATCGCTGCATATCTGAACAAATAGAAAGGAGGCATTGATTATGTCATTAAAGAAAGATTTATCTATTGATTTTTTAGGAGTTAAATGTGAAAACCCATTCTTCCTGTCTTCTTCTCCAGTAGGAAGTAACTATGAAATGTGTGCAAAAGCCCTTGAAGCTGGATGGGGTGGAATTTATTATAAAACAATTGGTATCTTTATCCCAGACGAGTGTTCTCCTCGTTTTGATATCACTACAAAAGAAGGAACTCCTTGGGTTGGTTTCAAGAATATGGAGCAGATTTCTGACAAGCCATTAGAAGTGAACTTGGAATATATGCGCCGCTTAAAACAGGATTATCCAAACAAAGTCATCGTTGCAAGTATCATGGGAAGTAATGATGAAGAATGGACAACACTTGCAAAAGCTGTTACAGAAGCTGGTGTTGACATGATCGAGTGTAACTTCTCTTGTCCTCAGATGACATCTCATGCCATGGGATCTGACGTTGGACAGAATCCAGAGTTAGTAAAACATTATTGTGAAGTTGTTACAGCTGCTACACATCTTCCTGTCATCGCTAAAATGACTCCAAACATTGGAAATATGGAAATTCCTGCGATTGCTTCTATGGAAGGTGGTGCTGCTGGTATCGCTGCCATCAATACAGTGAAAGCGATCACAAATATTGATATCGAAAATATCACTGCTATGCCTGTTGTAAACGGTAAATCTTCTATTTCCGGATACTCAGGAGCTGCAGTTAAACCTATTGCTCTTCGTTTCATTACACAGATGAAACAGCATCCAGATCTGGTTAATGTGCCTATCACTGGTGTTGGTGGAATCGAAACTTGGAGAGATGCCTTAGAGTTTATCCTTGTTGGTGCTTCTAACCTTCAGGTAACTACGGCAGTTATGCAGTATGGATACCGCATCGTTGAAGACATGATCAGCGGATTATCTCATTACATGGAAGATAATGGTATTGAAAAACTTTCTGATCTGGTAGGTCTTGCCCTTCCTAATATTGTTCCTGCCGAAGATCTTGATCGAAGTTTCAAACTGCTTCCTAAATTTGATGAAGATGCTTGTGCTGGATGTGGTAGATGCTATGTATCATGCTTTGATGGTGGACATCAGGCAATTGACTGGGATGAGGAAGCTCGTCGTCCAAGATTAAATACAGATAAATGTGTTGGATGTCATCTATGCCTGAATGTCTGTCCTGTTATGGATTGTATCACTCCTGGTGAGATCGTTATTAAACCTGGACGTGAAGAACACGAAATCAAAATCAAAACTAAGTACGAATAAGAAATATCACATTGATAAGGAGGTCTTAGTAATATGAAAGAATTCGATTTGATCATTAAAAATGGAACCGTCGTAACCTCTACCGAAAGTTTTTTATGCGATGTTGCAGTAAAAGACGGAAAGATCGCTGCCATGGCACAAAATATTGAAGCAGATGCGAAAGAAATTTATGATGCCGCTGGTAAATTAGTTCTTCCTGGTGCTTTAGATGCACACACACATATGGCTATGCCATTTGGTGGAACTGTTTCCGCTGACAGTTACATGGCAGGTACTCGTGCTGCTGCCTGTGGTGGTGTCACAACGATTTTTGACTATCCTGTACAGCACAAAGGAGAAACGATCCGCGGATTAGTTAACTCCAAGAAAGAAGTTTTAGAGAAAGAAGCCTGCGTAGACTATGCAATGCACTGCTGCATCACTGATTTAAATGAAGGTGAGATCCTTGAAGAAATGGAAAAGGCAGTTGCTGAAGGTATCACAAGTTTCAAATGCTTCCTTGTTTACAAAAAAGAAGGAATGATGGTAGATGACGGAATGCTTGCAAGACTGATGCTTCGTGCAAAAGAACTTGGAGCGATGATCAATATCCACGCTGAAAACCCTGATCTGATCGATTATTATACAGAGAAATTCTTAAGTGAAGGTAAAACAAGCGCTTGGTATCATTACATGAGCCGTCCTGAATTCGTAGAAGCTGAGGCCGACAAACGTGCTGTTCACTGGGCTAAGCATTTAGATGCTCCTTTATATCTGGTTCATATGGCAGATAAAGAAGGTCTGGAAGCTTGTATCGAAGCCAAAGAAGAAGGTGCTGACGTATTCGTTGAAACATGTCCACAGTATCTGGAATTTACATGCGACGTATACAAACGCGAAGATGGAAGAAACTTCGTCTGCTCTCCTCCTATGAAAGGACAGGAAAGTCAGGATGCTTTATGGAAAGCAATTAAGAATGGAATGATCGATACAGTTGCTACTGACCACTGCCCATTCCAGAGTTATGAAAAAGACTGGGGTAAAGATGACTTTACAAAGATCCCTAACGGGTGCCCTGGTGTAGAAAACTTATATCCATATATGCTGGATGCCGCAAATAGCGGAAAGATCACTTTTGAGAGAGCTGTTGAATTATGCTCTACAAACGTAGCCAAGATCTTTGGATGTGACAACAAAGGATCTATCAGTGTAGGTAAAGATGCTGACATCGTTATCTACGACAAAGACAAAGACTTCACGATCAGCGTTGATAATATGCACTCTGATCTGGATCATACGATCTGGGAAGGAAAACAGTTACACGGTTATCCAATCCGTACTTACCTTCGTGGAAATGTTGTATATGACAATGGAGACTTTGTCGGAACACCTGGACTCGGTGAATATGTAAAACGAAGCCCAAGAAAACACTAAACCCTATAATACAAACACTTAACATAATTTTATAAAATCAGAGGATTCTTATGAAGAGAAAGAAATTACGACTTACGCCGAAACAAGCTGAACACATGCTCTTTAATGTTCTGGAGATTGGCAGCCGAATGCTCGTCTCCGGAGCTGAGGTCCAACGCGTCGAAAATTCGATCTATCGTATGTGTACTGCATATGGATCGGAAACGACCGAAGTCTTCTGCATGACCTACATGCTCGTTGTTACAATTTCCTCCAAGCAATTTGGCACGATCACCTTGTCGAGACGGATTCATAACCTTTCCCTGAATCTATATGAATTACTCTATTTAAATGCTTTATCCAGAAGGATGTGTTCCACTCTTCCGGATATGAAAACGGTCGATCAAAAAATCAGGCAGATCAAAGCGCTGCCAAAGTATGGTCCAATACCCTCCATGCTCATATATGCTTTGATCTCCTCTTCTTTCACAATATTTTTTGGAGGCAGCCTTCCTGATGCCGCCGTTTCCGGTATGATCGGAATCGGTATACGGTGTGTCGAACTTCTCCTTCAACCACTGCCTCTAAACCGTTTTCTTCTGGTTGTATTATTATCAACAGTATCGGGCTGTATGGCCGCATCCTGTGTTTATACAAACGCTATGTTTTCTCTGGATAAGATAAGCATAGGAAATATCATGATCTTGATCCCTGGACTGATGTTTACCAATTGTATCAGGGAAATGATCTCAGAAAACATGTTATCCGGCTTAACAAGGCTTTTGGAAGCATTATTTATTTCTTCTTCCATCGCCATTGGTTTTGCCATTGCTTACTATCTGCTGTAAAAGGAGGCTTGTACCATGAATCCATATATACAGATCATTGCTGCATTTTTTGGATCTCTTGGGTTTGCGCTTTTGTTTAATCTGCGCGGACAATGGCTGTTCTTCACAGCCTTAGGCGGAGGCCTCTCCTGGTGTGTATATCTGATCAGCGGATCCTTTATATCTCACTATGAACGGCAATATTTTGCAGCAGCTTTTTTTCTCGGAATCTATTCCGAACTTATGGCACGTAAAACGAAATCACCTTCCACTCTTTATCTGGTAGTAGGCATGATCCCATTGATTCCAGGAGCCGCACTTTATTATATGATGCGAAATGCCATTCAGACGAATTTTAAAATGTTTGCCGAACGTGGCTTAGAAGCAGTTATTACAGGTGGAGCGATCGCATCTGGTATCATTACCGCCATGGTATGTTGGAACGTGATCAAATTAAATTTATTAAAAAAGTAAATCAATCTTTAGGAGGTAACTATTATGTACGAATGCAGTTTAGAACGAATGACAGACAAGATCAAAACAATGAGTCAGTTCGGAGATGCCGGACACGGCGGAATCACTCGTTATTCCCTTTCTCCAGAAGCACTGCAGGCAAGAGGTGAGTTTGTACGCCGCATGGAAGCGATCGGAGCTACAATTAAATTTGATGATATGGCGAACTTATATGCAACACTTCCTGGAAGTGAACCAGATCTTCCTGGAATCGTAATGGCTTCTCACTGTGATTCCGTAAAGAACGGTGGAAATTATGACGGAATCTTAGGTGTTATGGGAGCTATGGAAGTTCTTGAAACAGTTGCTGACCAGAACATCCCTCATAAACATAATTTAACAGCTATGATCTGGACAAATGAAGAAGGATCCTTATATCCACCAGCAATGATGTCTTCCGGTGTTATCTGCTATGACTATCTTCCAGAAGATATCCGTGTAAACTTCAAACATGAAGATATGTTAAAATCTACTTCTGTTCTTGATGCTACAAAGACATTCGGTGCTGCCCTTGATGCATCTGGATACAAAGGTGACAAAGCAAACCGTTTAAATAACAAAGATTACAAAGCAATGTTCGAATTACATATCGAACAGGGACCTATCCTTGAAGCCGCTGGAAATGACATTGGTGTTGTTACTTGCGTTCTTGGAATGGTTAACTACACGATCAAAGTTTATGGACAGTCTGACCATGCAGGAACAACTCCTATGAAGTATCGTCAGGATGCTTTATATGGAGCTTCTAAAGTTCTTCAGTACCTGCATGATGAATTAGACAAATTAGATCCAGAACTTGTTTACACAACAGGTGAGATCTTCTGTCATCCAAACGTACATACAGTAATTCCTGATTATGTAGAATTCTCATTAGATGCACGTCATGAAAAACCAGAAGTAATCGAACAGGTTGTCAAAGTAATTGAAAATATTCCTAAAGAAGTCGTAAAATGCAAGACTGATTATGAAATTGCATGGACACGTGATACTGTTTACTATGACAAAGAACTTGTTTCTTACGTTCAGGAATCTGTTGATGAACTTGGATATTCTAACCAGAAGATCAACTCCGGTGCTGGACATGATGCTCAGTTCGCAGCTTATATGCTTCCTACAACAATGGTATTCGTACCATCTAAAGACGGACATTCTCACTGTGAACCTGAATATACATCTCCAGAACAGTGCACACAGGGTGCTTCCGTATTATTAAATGCCGTATTGAAATGTGACGCAAAATAAATACATTTCGCTAATAATATCTTCCTCATATAAGTCAAGAATAAGAGATATATCCTCTAGGATATATCTCTTATTCTTCTGTGTATTTTATACAATTTCTATAAGAATTATCTTTTTATTTTTATGCATTTTGAATAAAATCATCTATGATTTATCCATCTTTTATGATATAATGAACAGATAGGTAATATTTATTTTATGATTCGCATTCTTATTGCTTATGAATCGGAGGTAATTTATGTCAGCTAAAAAAGCGCGCTACTGTATCGGCGAATTATCGACCCTCTGTAATATACCCCAGAAGACTTTACGCTATTACGATGAGATCGGATTATTCACACCAGACTATCGAGACGACAGTACGCACTACCGTTATTATTCAAAATCACAGATCGTCAATCTGATGATCATTAAAACTTTAAAACAAATGGGCTTTCCATTAAAAGATATCCGGCAGATCATATCTGAGAACGATGCTCAGTCCCTTGAGGCGAATATCAATTCACATCTTGAAACAATGCGGGATGATATCATGAAGCGGATCGATCAGTACACCGAATGTAGCTATCTGCTCCAAAAGATTCAAAATGGAATTGATATTCTGGAAACATCCTCATCTCTTCCTTCCGAAGACCTTGCAATCTCTATTGAACATATTCCTAAGATCAGTTTAATGTATGACCGTTCTGAGATGGAAGGATATGATTACTCTGAGATGTCCTTAGACCGATGGATCTCCATTCTTCGGAAAGCAGAGCATTCCAAACATAAGATCATGGGACCTGTTTATGTAACATTTTATGAAGATAATATCATGAACAAGTTCCTCTCAGCAAACTCCATGGTCGAATTTGCTGTCCATATCGAGAATACTTCTTCTACCGATGATATTCGTGATTTCGGGGATTTTGATGCCGTAACCATGATCCATATCGGTAACTATGAGGATATCCCGACTTCTTATATCCAGATGATGAAATGGATCCGCCAGAATGGCTACACTGTTACAGGACCAGCAACAGAAGAATTCATCCTTTCCCCTCTGGATGTCAATGATGAAACACGCAGGGTGACCAAGATCATTATCCCTGTCGAGAAAGAGAGTTAATAAATTAATACTTTGTTATACAAAATAAGAATGCAACTCCAAAAAGGCTGTAAACTTCTTTGCTTACCCCAAAGAAGTTTACAGCCTTTTTGCCATGTTTTATTATTTATTAATACTATGAATGAGCTTTATAAGATTTAATATTCATACCAGAACTGTACAACAGTTGATAATGGTGGATCTTCCAGAACATCGATAGAACTTGGATATGGAGGGTCTGTTGGCACTTCAATGATCTTAAAAGAACGAACTTCGATCAGTACTTTATTTCCTTCCTGTTTTCTGATTCCAGCGATATATTCCATATAATCTCCGGCAAAACATGGTGTGTAAAGACGAACTTTTTTAACTTCTACACATCTGCCTGTATTTCCAAATGTTTTTGCCATTAAGCGTTTTGCTGCATCTTCCATCAGTGTGATACTTCTGGCACCATTTACAACTCCACCACCGTAAAATACGTCACGGTCTGACATTCTATAACGAAAAGTGATTGTATCTTTCATCATTCTTTCTCCTTTCAATCTGTCTTATGTACTTTATTCATCTTCTGGAAAATCATCCAGATGACGCCATGGATCAATAACTGCTCCATCTGGCTGTTCTCCACGTTGTAAATGTTTCTTAACAACCAGTCTTACATTACCTTCTGTACATAATACAGGCTCATCAAACCATACCATATCTCCTGGTTTGCAGTCTTCTTTCCCAGCTCTGTATGCTGGTGTAGCCAGCTTAAATACTTCAATCCTACAGTCTCTTGATGTATTTCCGATATGTGTTAAAGTAGCTTTGTACTCCATCATATCTCCTACATACACATCCTGATAGATCTTTACATCTTCATATCCAAGACAGAGAGATTCATCTCCATCTACCAAGATCATTTCTTCTGTTTCAACATCTCCGATAAAGTCAAACTGACGTCCAACTGGTACGATTCCATCTGGATTATTTGCATCCGCTGTCGTCATATTGTAACTTAAATAAGATACTTTTCTCATGTTGCTCCTCCTTATGAAATAAAAGTAATTAAATTACGCCTTCTTCTTTTAACTGTGCTTCTTCTTCTTCGGTTAATCCAAAGATCTCTCTGTTATGCTCTCCTAGAAGTGGGGAAGGCGTTTCTACAACTCCTGGAGTTTCTGACATCTTCGTAACACATCCCTGGAAATAAAGATCTCCTGCCGTAGGATGTTCGCAGTGAACCATCATCTCTCTTGCCTGTGTATGTGGATGTTCGATCGCTTCTTTTACATCTAATACCGGTCCACATGGAATTCCTGCTTCATCCATGATAGCTTCAATCTCTTTCTTTGTATGTTCCATACACCATCCACGGATCAGTTCCTGCAGTTCTGGCAGGTAATTCTTACACCTTAGATCATTGGTTTCGTATCTTGGATCACTAAGCAGCTCTTCATGTCCGATCGTATGACAGAATGTATCAAATAATCTGTCATTTCCTACCCCGAGTGCTGTAAATCCGTCCTTGCAAGGGAAAATATCAAATGGAGCAATGGATGGGTCTACGTTTCCATTTCTCTGCGATATCTCCCCTGCCATTGTATAATTCACTAAGGCATTTTCAAGAAGACTGAATATTGTATCAAACATAGATACATCAACCTGCTGCCCTTCTCCGGTCATATCACGATGATGAAGGGCTGCCAATACACCAACTGTTAAATAAATCCCTGATACATGGTCTGCGACAGATGGACCAACTTTGACTGGATCTGTATCTTTAAAACCAGTCAGATTCACCATCCCGCCCATTGCCTGCGCCACGATATCATAGCAGGCTCTGTGTGTTAATGGTCCATACTGTCCAAATCCGGAACAGGATGCATAGATAATGGATGGATTGATCTTCTTTACCGTCTCATAATCAATCCCCAGCTTCTTTGTAACCCCGCCACGATAATTCTCAACAAGAATATCTGCATCCTTTACCAGATCATAAAACATCTGCTTTCCTTTTTCAGATTTCAGGTTTAATGTTGCACCCTTTTTATTTCTGTTTACATAACAGTAAAATCCGCTCTCTCCGCTCTTTTCATCAATTGGACCCCATGTTCTGCACTGATCTCCGTGTAGAGGCTCGATTTTTAATACGTCCGCTCCATAATCAGCTAACATCATCGTGCAAAACGGTCCACTTAAAGCTGAAGTAAGATCAACTACCTTAATTCCTTCCAATGCTTTTTTCATTTCGACACCTCCTATTTGTTCTTATTTACGAAACATATTTCCGCTGATGACAAGTTTCTGAATTTCATTTGTTCCTTCGTAGATCTGTGTGATCTTAGCATCACGCAGCATTCTTTCTACATGATATTCTTTCATATATCCATTTCCACCCAGCATCTGTACAGCTTCTGTGGCTACATGCATTGCTGCATCTGTACAAACCATCTTCGCTTTAGCCGCTGGTACACTGTAGCTTCTGCCTTCCTGCTTATCTGTTGCTGCTTTGTATAACATATACTGAGCCATCTCGATCTCTGTCTCTAACTCAGCCATCTTAAATGCTAAATACTGATTCTTGTATAATGGTTTTCCGAACTGTTCTCTCTCTTTTAAATAATTAAATGCGATGTCGTAAGCTCCTTTGGCAATTCCAAGTCCCTGGGCTGCAACGCCAATACGTCCTCCATCCAGGTCTTTCATTGCAATAGCAAATCCTTTTCCTTCTTCTCCGAGCATGTTCTCTTTTGGAACTCTTACATTATCAAAGATAACCTCAGATACCTGTGCACATCTGATTCCGCACTTATCTTCGATCTTACCAATGGATACACCCTCCCATTCACGTTCTACGATGAATGCTGTTAATCCTTTTGTCTTTAATTCTGGATTCGTAAGAGCAACTACCATATAGTAATCTGCTAATGGTCCATTTGTAATGAAGCATTTTAATCCGTTCAGGATATATTCTTTTCCATTCCAGATTGCTGTTGTTTTACATCCTGCTGCATCAGAACCTGCATCTGGTTCTGTTAAACAAAATGATCCCATTTTCTTTCCAGACAGAACTTCTGGCAGATATTTTTTCTTCTGTTCTTCATTTCCATCATTGATCAGAGCACCTGAATATAATGAAGTACATACAGAATAAGCAATTCCTACAGATGAATTGATCTTGGAGATTTCTTCTAATGCTAATACATAGGATAAATAATCTCCTCCCTGACCACCATATTCTTTTGGAAATGGAAGCCCGACAAATCCCATTTCTCCCATTTTCTTATATGCTTCTTCTGGGAAACGTCCTGCTGCATCATCTTCAAGAACTGTTTCCTGTAATACAGTCTGAGCAAACTGTCTTGCACTCTGCTGAACTGCCTTCTGCTGTGGAGTTAATTCAAAATTCATAGTTTCATCCTTTCTGCATATTGCACATTTTATTTTCTACCTCGTATATTTGTAGTGTAGTCTATCCTTTCAGTGCAGAGTCAAGCAGTATTCTCGACATTTTTTATGCAGATTGTACAAAAAAAAGACCAACTTTCCACTTACTGGATAGTTGATCTTTTTTCTCATTTAGCTATATTGGTCTTTTCGGACTCTATTTTTTCACATATTTTGATGTAACTTTCAGTCGTGCCATAGCACGTGACAATGCTGCCTGTGTATGATAGTACTGCAAACGGCTTTGTTTCTGTTTGAGTCGTTCTTCTGCTCTTGTTTTGGCTTCTCTTGCACGGATGATGTCGATGTCTTCTGGGCGTTCCACCGTATCTACTACGATGACTACGAAATCTCTGGTGACATCCGCAAATCCTTCACCAACGACACAAACTTTCCATTCCCCATCAACTTTAAAACGAAGCTCTCCTGCAACAACGGCTGTTACTGTATCTTCATGGTTTGCTAATACACCGTAAAGTCCGTCCACTGCTGGAAAAATGACGTGTTCACAAGCTCCACTGTAGAACTTTTTGTCACTGGCAATGATCTCAAAATAAAAGGTTTCTGCCATTTACATCACCTCTTTTGCCTTTTCCTTTACATCATCAATTGTTCCGACCATCAAGAAGGCCTGTTCTGGATATTCATCCATTTCTCCATCTAAGATCGCTTTGAATCCTCGGATCGTTTCTTTGACAGGAACGTATTTACCAGGGATTCCTGTAAATGTTTCTGCTACGTTAAATGGCTGAGATAAGAATTTCTGAATCTTTCTTGCACGGTATACTGTGATCTTATCTTCTTCGTCTAATTCTTCCATACCAAGGATCGCGATGATATCCTGTAATTCTTTGTATCTCTGAAGTGCTTCTTCTACACGTCTTGCTACTTCATAGTGTTCTTCTCCAACGATGTCTGGCTCTAAGATACGAGAGCTTGATTCTAGTGGGTCTACGGCTGGATAGATACCCTGTTCAGAAATAGCTCTTGATAATACAGTTGTTGCATCCAGATGGGCAAATGTTGTTGCTGGCGCTGGGTCAGTTAAGTCATCGGCTGGCACATAAACTGCCTGTACAGATGTGATAGACCCGTTCTTTGTAGATGTGATACGTTCCTGTAAGGCACCGACTTCATTTGCCAGTGTTGGCTGATAACCTACGGCTGATGGCATACGTCCTAACAGCGCTGATACCTCTGATCCTGCCTGTACATAACGGAAAATGTTATCGATGAATAATAACACGTTCTGTTTTTCCTGATCACGGAAATATTCTGCCATTGTAAGTCCTGTCTGGGCAACTCTCATACGAGATCCAGGTGGCTCATTCATCTGTCCAAAGACTAAGGCTGTATTTTTGATAACTCCGGATTCTGTCATTTCATTCCAGAGGTCATTTCCTTCTCTTGAACGTTCTCCTACACCTGTGAAGATGGAATATCCACCATGTTCTGTTGCGATATTATGAATCAGTTCCTGAATTAAGACTGTCTTACCAACTCCAGCACCACCAAACAGACCGATCTTACCACCTTTTGCATATGGAGCTAAAAGGTCGATGACTTTAATACCTGTCTCAAACATTTCTACAACAGGGCTCTGGTCTTCAAATTTAGGTGGTTCACGATGGATCGCCCATTTTTCTTCTGATTCTACAGGTTCTCCTTTATCAATTGCTTCTCCAAGTACGTTAAACATACGTCCTAATGTCTGTTTTCCAACTGGAACTTTGATTGGTCCACCAGTTGCTGTGACTTCCATTCCTTTGTGAAGTCCTTCACTGGCTGCTAACAGGATACAGCGCACAGTACGATTTCCCATATGCTGTTCCACTTCCATAACAACTTCTTTTCCTTTATTAACAACGGTCAAGGCGTCATGAATCAAAGGGAGCTGTTCAGTTTCAAATTCTACGTCGATTACTGGACCAAGAATCTGTACGATTTTTCCTTTTTCCATTTTATTTCCCTTCCTTCACTGTTACTCTTTCTTTAATGATTTAGCTCCGGCACACACCTCAGTGATCTCCTGAGTGATTGCTGCCTGACGAGCACGGTTATACATAAGTCCCAGTGATCTTATCATTTCTCTCGCACTCTTGCTTGCACCTTCCATCGCCATCATTCTGGCGTTTAATTCACTGGAAAATGATTCTACCATCGCACCATAGACAAGTCCTTTGATATAGTTTGGTGCCAGGCGGTCAAGCACCGCCTTTACGGATGGCTGAAATTCTGTCATATGTGATCTCTTTCCTTTTCCTGCAAACTCATACTGATCTGGGTTTAATGGTAACACACGGATCATCTTTGGTTCTGAGGTAATGGATGTGATCATCTTAGTATAAATAATATAGACTTCGTCAAGTTCTCCTGATACATATTCCTCGATCATTTTTTCTGCAATTCTTCTTGCTCTGTAGATCGTAGGATCTTGTGTTGTATAGAAGAAATCCTCGTCCATCTGGGCTACATTTCTTCGTCCGAAATAATTACGTCCCATATATCCGATCACGAACAGTTTATCATCTTCATTAATATTCTCTTCTGCCATTTTTGTAATGTTATGATTATAGGCCCCGGCAAGTCCACGGTCTGCAGTCATCACAAGATATCCTTTTTTGGGATGTTCTTTCTTTCTTTTGTTTAAGAAAATATGCTGAAGATCTGGCGTATGTGCCATGATATCAAGCAGAGATGCCTGAAGCATTTCAAAGTATGGAGTTGTGGCATCTAACTGCTTTCTTGCTTTCTTTAATTTGGAAGATGAGATCAGATACATCGCATTTGTGATCTTTAATGTATCTTCGATACTGTTCATCCTTGTTTTAATTTCTCTGATATTTGCCATAGTGATCACCTACTTTAAATAGGCTTCTATCGCCTCTTGGATCTCTTTTGCAATGTCATCTGTTAAGACTTTGCCTTCGTCGATCTTCTTCACTGTCTCTGGATATTTCTGCTCAAAGAATGCTGTCATTTCTTCTGTCTCTGCCTTTAATTCTTTGACTGGAACATCATTTAACATCTTATGACCTGCTGCAAACAGAAGTAAAATCTGTTTATGTAATGCCATTGGATGATACAGTGGCTGTTTTAACAGTTCGATCAGATGAGATCCATAATTTAATGTTGCTTTTGTTCCATCGTCAAGGTCTGAACTAAACTGTGTAAATACCTCAAGTTCTCGATACTGAGCTAAGTCAATACGAAGGTTTCCGGCTACTTTCTTCATAATCTTTGTCTGGGCTGCTCCACCTACACGGGATACAGAAAGTCCGACATTGACCGCTGGTCTTACACCGGAGAAGAATAACTCACTTTCAAGGAAGATCTGTCCGTCTGTGATAGAGATTACGTTTGTAGGAATGTACGCGGATACGTCTCCTGCCTGTGTTTCGATGATTGGTAATGCTGTGATAGATCCACCACCAAGTTCATCACTTAATCGGCAAGAACGTTCTAGTAATCTTGAATGTAAGTAGAATACATCTCCAGGGTAAGCTTCACGTCCAGGTGGACGATCCAACAGTAAGGAAATTGCACGATAAGCAACGGCATGCTTAGACAGATCATCATATACGATCAAAACGTCTTTTCCCTGATGCATAAAATGCTCTGCGATCGCTGTTCCTGCATATGGTGCAATGTACTGTAAAGATGCAAGGTCACTTGCAGATGCGGATACTACGATAGAGTAATCCATAGCACCATGTTTACTTAATGTTGTTACGATCTGTGATACTGTTGATGCTTTCTGTCCGATCGCTACATAAATACAGATAACATCCTGTCCTTTTTGATTTAAGATCGTATCAACTGCGATCGATGTTTTACCTGTCTGACGGTCACCGATGATCAGCTCACGCTGTCCACGTCCGATTGGGAACATAGAGTCAATCGCTAAGATACCTGTCTGTAATGGCTGGTCAACAGATTTTCTGTCGATAACTCCTGCTGCCTCATGTTCAATTGGTCTTCTCTCGTCAGTTTTAATCTCACCTTTTCCATCGATTGGTTCTCCGATCGCATTAACGACACGTCCGATCATAGCATCTCCAACCGGGATATCTGCCTGTACACCGGTTCTTGCTACTTTAGATCCTTCCATTAATCCATGATCGGAACCAAGTAAAACACAACCGATACAGTTTCTTTCAATATTCAGTACAAGTCCGTGGACACCTGTTTCAAAAATAACAAGTTCTCCATACATTGCCTGGTCCATTCCATAGACTGTTGCAATACCGTCTGCGATCTGAATGATTCTTCCTTCTTCTTTGACCTCAGTTTTCTGGTCATAGTTTTCAATTTGATCTTTTAATACAGAAACGACTGTTTCTGGATTGATACTGCTCACCTGATCCTCACCTCCATGTAAGTTTCTGCTGTAATTTTCTCATTTTTCCACTCAGGCTGTTATCATAAACATGGTCTCCAACTTTCAGTACAAAACCACCGATCAAGTCTTTCTCTTCTTTTAAAGTAAGCTCTACCTTGTCCGCCTGATATTGTTTCATAAGATACTGTTTGATTCGCTCAAGCTGTTCGTCTTTTGGCATTGTCACATAGTCAAACTCTGCCTTAATGATCTTATCTGTCTTGCATTTTAGTTCATCATAATACTCAACTGCCTCGTCAAAACAAGCGATATCATCATTATCACATACAACTTTTAAGAAACTTTTTATATCATCAGAAAACAACTTTTCCACCACATTTTCTTTTTCTTTCTTTGTGATCGTTGGATTCTCTAATGCACTTAAAAGCTCTTCATTTTCATGAAGCATGTCCTGTGCTTTTTGTAAACTTTCTTTTTTGATCCCAAGTTCAAACAATACCTGTCCATACGTCATGGAAATTCTCTTCATATGCTAGACACCTGCCTCTTTCAGGAAATCATCCAAAAGCTTCTCGTTGCCTTTGTCGTTTGCTTCTTTTTCCACAACTTTCGAAGCTGCCATAAGTGCGATACCTGCGATCTCTGTCTGAAGACCTGCGATCGTCTTTTGTTTCTCAGCTTCAATGTCTTTACGGGCATTTTCTCTCATAAGAGCAATCTCTTCTTTTGTCTGATCCATCTTATTCTGGTATTCATTCTTGGCTCTTGCTCTTGCGTCGGAAACGATCTGTCCTGCCTCATCCTTTGCCTGTGCAAGGTTTTTCTCATATTCCTGCTTGATCTCTTCTGCTTCAGCTTTCGTCTGTGCTGCATCATCTAAGTCACTTGAGATCATTTTTTTTCTTTGCTCCATGACCTCACTGACTGGACCAAATAAGAATTTTCTAAGCAAGAGATAAAATACGACAATGTTGACGATCGGCCAGATAATGCCCCAGTCTAATTTCAGAAACATATCTTCCGCCTCCTACTTCTATTTCATTACGATTAACAGAATCGCAACAACTAATCCATAAATTGATGTAGCTTCGGCTAATGCACAACCAAGTAATAATGTTTTATTGATGTTTCCAGCTTCTTCTGGCTGTCTTGCGATTGCTCCAAGTGCTCCATTTGTTGCAACACCGATACCAATACCTGCTCCTAAACCTGTTAATACTGCAATTCCTGCTCCAATAGCTGCTAATCCCATAATTCTAATCTCCTTTTAAATAAAAATTAAATTTGTGTATCTGTCATGATACATCTTACTCAATTGATTCACTGATAAACAGTGATGTTAACAATACAAATACATATGCCTGCAACAACCCATCGAAAAAGTCGAAGTAACAACTAAATGGTAATGGCACGATTGCTGGTGCGATATGTGTGATCAATTCCATCAAAACGAATGCTCCTAAGACATTTCCAAAAAGTCGCATACACAGTGATAACGGTCTTGTAAATAATTCAAGGATGTTAATGGCCGCCATCATTGGCATAGGTTCCACATAACTGTGTATATATCCCTTCAATCCTTTCTCGTGGATTCCGGAATATATGATCAAAAACAAACTGATGATCGCTAATCCTGCGGTAACATTCAGATCTTTCGTTGGCGGTTTCGCTCTGAAAAATCCCGAAATATTTGCACAGCCAAGATAAATCAGAATTGTTCCAAGAAACGGTATGTAACGTTTCCCTTTTTCGCCGACCAGACCACCGATGAAGTTATAGATGAAACCAACTAAGGCTTCCACATAAACTTGCGGTCCTTCTGGTATGACTTTCAGGTTCCGTACGAATATGATGCAGAGCAACACTACGATTGCCATGATCACCCATGTTGTTACGGCTGACTGCGGTACTGGAATACCTCCACCGATGGGGATCGTAAAGCTTGTCTTAAGTGACAGCTCTTCCATCAGATAATCTCCCAATGAACCCATTTTCTCCTCACCTTCTTTAATTTTAATTTTTTGCAGAGATCCAAGGGTTTAATTCCTGCAAAAGTAAAAGAGTGCTTACACAATACATCGTAAACACCCTTGTTCTGAAAGCTATTTTATGCCTCAAATTTTTATTTGTCAATTCTTTTTCCGTTAAGATTGTGTTTGTTTTTTGTTTAATACTTACAAATAACCACTTCTAAATTTAGTAAAAAGCACCAAAACATAAGGGGTTTCAGTGTATACAAATGAACGTTAGTCAGTTTTTTTGTGTTAAGATATGATAATTTTTTTCTGCTTCTTAACTGAATCTTAACTGTTTTTTATCATCTTCAAAATGATTTTGTATACAAAAAAAGACATGCAAACTGTTGATCACTTCTAAAAAACTGTCTGCATATCTTCTTTATTCATATGGCTTATATCTTATTTTTATATAACTTTGATTTTCTCTTCTAGTCTTCGATCATATTGATACGACGAATGTGTCTCTCATCATTTGAGAATTCTGTCTCAAGGAATGTATCAACGATATCAAGTGCTAAACCTTCTCCAACAACACGTGCTCCCATTGCAAGAATGTTTGCATCATTATGTTCTCTTGTTGCATGTGCACTGAATGTGTCACTACAAAGTGCTGCACGGATTCCCTTAATCTTATTCGCTGTAATAGAGATTCCGATTCCTGTTCCACAGATTAAGATTCCCTGTTTTACTTCTCCGTCTTTGACTGCATTCGCTACTGCTTTTGCATAAACTGGATAATCGCAGGATTCTTCTGAATAGCATCCATAATCTTTCACTGCATATCCTTTTTCTTCCAGATGTTTGATAACTGCCTGTTTTAATGCATATCCACCGTGATCACTACCAATACCTATCATTTTGTTTCCTCCTAGTCTTTCTTGCCATATTTTCTTAACTAAACGGGCAATCTGTTCAAAACAGCGCTCGTAGTCGTCATCTTCCATGCCGTATGGGTCAATGATCGCACCTTCCACTCTGGCATATTCGTTCAATGTCGCGATCTCTTTGTATCCATGATATTCTTCTAAGATCTTATCTTTCTGCTCTTCTGTCATGGTTAAGATCAGATCGCTTTCTTCTACTTCTTCCTGCGTAAGCTGCGCCGACCGAAAATCAAGACTTTCAATCCCGCACGTCTTTATTACCATGTCTGCTGCTTTGACATGGACAGGTTCTGGAAATAATACGACCAGCCCTCTTGAGATCACTTCAACATTCTTCTGATCTGCATCCAAAAGATACTGGCGAAGGATCGACTCTGCAATAAAGCTTCGGCACGTATTATTCGTACTCACCATTATTATCTTCTTCAAAATATTCTCCTTTTTAAATACGGAGGATTTCATGTCCTGCTGCTTTTACCATACGGTTCATGATCGCCTCACTTAAGGGTTCACCTTCAAATCCTTCGGAATAGATCATATCAACATCCTTATGGTCAAATTCTCTTAATACATCATATAAATTTGCTGTTACTGTCTCGAGATGTGCTCTCTGTCCTACAGAAACAACTTCATCTGCCTGATAGAGGTCTTTTGTCTCATCCGATGCAATGATTCCTATCTTCTTACCCTGTTCCTTTTGTTCTTTCGCAAGCTGATTGATATGATCAACGACTTTCTCCTGATCATCGCCTAATACAAGCACCATCTCCGCCTTTGGTGCATAGTGTTTGTACTTCATTCCAGGTGCTCTTGGAATTCCGTGATCGCTTGCTTTTAAAGATGTATTCATCAATACTTCACACCCAAGAAATTCTTCCATGGACTCCTTTGTGATCCATCCTGGTCTTAGGATCACTGGAACTATTTCTGTAAAATCAATGATCGTTGATTCTACACCTACCATAACAGCTCCCCCATCTAAGATCATCGGAATCTTTCCATGAAGATCTTCCATGACATGTTCTGCTTTTGTCGGACTTGGACGCCCAGATGTATTCGCACTTGGTGCTGCGATCGGCACTCCTGATCTTCTGATCAGCTCTAATGCAACTGGATGATCCGGCATACGGATCGCTACTGTATCAAGTCCGCCTGTCACACAATCTGGTACCTGATCCGCTTTCTGCAAGATCACCGTCATAGGTCCCGGCCAGAAATGTTCCATCGCACGTCTTGCATTGTCTGGAATCTCTTTGACCAGAGATTCTACCATCTGCATATCACATACGTGAAGGATCAATGGATTATCAGAAGGTCTTCCCTTCGCTGCATAGATCTTCTTTGCCGCATCAGGAAGTAATCCATTCCCTCCAAGACCATAGACTGTCTCTGTTGGAAATGCAACAAGTTCGCCTGCTTTGATCAGCTCTCCTGCTTCTTCCATGTCCTTTTTGCAATCTTCCATATTATTAATTTTTACAAGTCTTGTTTCCATATTAAACTCTCCTGACTTTTAATCTTTCTTCAATGATTAAATGTAGTCATTTGGATTTATTATAACATTAAATATGGAAAAAATAAAGTATTGCACCATTGAGACTTCGCAATTTATACTTTTGATACTTACATCATATAATGATTAATAAAAAGAAAAAGGATGTTCTTCCTATGAATCAACAACATCGTTTCATCTTCTGGGGTGTTCTTCTGATCGTCGTTTTATTATCTGTTTCTTCTATTACATTCCCTATCTTTGTTGCACAGACTGTCAAGAATCAAAATGTGATCTGTATCGATGCCGGACATGGCGGTTCTGATCCTGGGAAGGTTGGAAATTCGAATATTTTAGAAAAGGATATCAATCTTTCTCTTGCATTAAAGCTTCAAAAACTTCTGGAAAAGAAAAATTATAAAGTATATATGACAAGAAATGGGGACTATAATCTTGCGGATTCGAAAGAAAATGAGAAACGAAGTGATCTGTCCAATCGAAAGCAGCTCATTTTTGAGAATGATCCTATGGCAGTGATCAGCATTCATCAGAATAGTTATCCAAGCAGTGATGTCCATGGAGCTCAGGTTTTCTATCCGCAAGGGTCTGAGAAATCAAAGCAGTTAGCGGATCATATCCAGTCTGCTTTGATCAAGGGGCTTGATCCGAACAATCACAGGGAGGCAAAGGCAAATGCTGAGTATTATCTGTTTCGGGATAATCCTTATCCGATCGTGATCGTGGAATGTGGTTTTTTATCTAATCCTGAGGAATTAAGGTCACTTCAGGATAATAACTATCAGAAAAAAGCTGTTCAATGTATCTTAGATGGCATTGAAAGCTATCTAGCAGATATATAATGAGCTGGGAAATTAATCTCCCAGCTCTGCTATACTCTTTGCATATTATTCTTTGATTTTCTGATATTCTATGGCGTAGATCTCTCCTTCCTGATCGTTGACATACTCTTTCATGTAAGAATCATCTTCGTTGAGTATTAGATTTAGATGTTCCAGATTCGCATCACTTATTGTAATGCCGTCCACACGGATCGCCAGTCCTTGTGACAGATAATAAGATAATTCATCATGACTCGTCATACGTACCCTCCAATCTTATTAAGCAGATGTTTCTTGTTACTTTCTTAATCTCATACAATGAAAGTTCCTTCCTTACATCGTCAGTGTTTCTTGTGGTATATAAAAATTCCGCACTGTTTCCAAATGTAAGTCTTGTCGCGACATAATGTAATTATATACATAATTGGAAATTATTTCAAGCTATTTATGGATAAAATTGTAAATTTCTTGAAAAAGCTTTACACACTGCAAAAGTAATACTATAATAACATCAAAGTAGTAAAGGAGTGATGATTATGAAAATAGAACGTATCAGTGATAATCAGATCCGATGTACTTTAAATAAAGAAGACTTAGAAGGAAAGGAAACTCTGTTAAGTGAACTGGCTTTTGGTTCTGAGAAGGCAAAGGGTCTGTTCCGGGAATTGATGAATAAGGCAGCCACAGAGCTTGGATTTGAAACAAGTGAAGATAATCCTTTGATGGTTGAGGCAATTCCTGTATCCAAAGAATGTCTGATCCTTGTGATCACAAGAGTGGATAACCCGGAGGATTTCCGTGAACATTATAAAAAACTGCCGAAAAGTCTATTGGCTGGACAGCTCGCGGGAGCTGATGAAGACATTTTATCTAATCTTCCAGATCTGCTTTCAGACTTTGGAAAATCCACATTTTCAGCAGATTCAGGAAATGATATGAAACGTGTACTCGCCGATGACGGAGTTGGCATCTTTGCTTTTACTTCTCTCGATGACGTTGCATTTGCTTCAAAGTTACTGAACAAGTACAGCCTGTCCAGTACTTTATATAAAGATTCTGAAAACCAGTGCTACTATCTTTCATTGACGGATCTTGACGATTCGCCGAACAGCACGGTCATGGATGAGATTCATCAGCTTTTATCAGAATATTGCAAACGTCTGCCAAACACATATGCAACGAAAGCTTTATTTAATGAACATCTGACGACGATTATTGAAAAACAGGCCGTTGAAGAAATGGCTGCTTATTAAAACAAACGAAAAGGAATCCCCGAATATTTTGTGTTCAGGAATTCCTTTTTCTATTTTATAGATACATGGCTTCTTATTGGATTTATTTTGCTGTTTTATAAATTTCTACTAAGTCCTTTGCTGACAATTTTTTAAATGCACCTAACTGCTGTGTGTCATGATTCGTTGCTTTCATTGCCATATCTTTTATCTGCTCGTCGGTTGGATTGATTCCAAGTTCTTTCATATTTGTTGGCATCTCGATCATTCTATAAAACTCTTCGACTGCTTCAATACCTTTTAATGCTGTTGATTTTACATCATCGCTTTCTTCTACTCCCATAACATCGACTGCAAACTGTGCAAATCGTTCTGGTTTCTCGTCCATAACATATCTTGCCCAGCTTCCCCATACAGCTGCAAGCCCTGCTCCATGAGCCACATCAAACATTCCACCAAGCTCATGTTCAATCAGATGCGTTGCCCAGTCACCTCCGCAAGTTCCGCAGCCTGTCAAACCATTATGTGACAGAGATCCACACCACATGATCTCTGCTCTTGCTTCATAATTCTCAGGATCCTTCTTTAAGATCTTTGCATATTTCATGACATTTTTCATAACGTCCTGAGCGATCTTGTCTGTGATCTCCATTGTATCTTCTAATACAAAATAACGTTCCATTGTATGCATCATGATATCTGCACATCCGCACTGTGTCTGATAGTCTGGCAAGGTATATGTGATCTCTGGATTCATGATCGCAAATTTAGGTCTGGCAAGATCTGTATCCAGTGCTTTCTTATACCATCCTTCTTCATTGGTGATAACGCAGGAATTACTCATTTCACTTCCTGCTGCTGCGATCGTTAAGACGCTTCCTAGTGGATAACATGCTTTTGGTCTTGCCTTTCCTGTAAACAGATCCCATACATCAACCTCTGGATTTCCAAGTCCATACGCAATCGCTTTACAGGAATCGATAACACTTCCTCCTCCAACTGCAAGAATGAAATCTACTCCTTCTTTCTTGCATAATTCGATTCCTTCATATACTTTTGAAAGATGTGGATTTGGAACTACACCTCCAAGTGTTACATAATCAATGTCAAAATCCTTTAATGCTTCGCAGACTCTGTCCAACAGTCCAGACTTTTTAGCACTTTGTCCACCATAATGTACCAGAACTTTCTTACACCCTTCTTCCTTTACCAACGGACCAACTTTCAATTCCGCATCTTTGCCAAATACAACCTTGGTCGGTGTAAAATATTGAAAATTTAACATAACATACCTCCTAAAAAAACAGTACACTATAATATCTCTATTACAATGTACTGTTTTATCTTTATAAATCACATGCTAAGAATTATAAACTTTTTGCAAATGCCTGCATGATCAGCGATGCAACTTTGGCTCCTGGATCTTCCAGACTTCTGGATGCTTCTCCTCTTGTTGCAGCACGTCCATGAACTGCTAACATTGTTGTAGTAGCTTTGAATCCTTCTTCTGCTGCATCAGCGGCTTTCCCTGCCATATCTGCTAAAGATTCCCCTGCTGCTAAAGAAGCCTGTAAGCTTTCTACTGCTGGATGAAGTCCATCAAGGAATGTCTTATCTCCAACCTTCGCTTCACCTAATTTCGCAACTCCCGCTTCGTAAGAAGCAAAGATCTGTACTACATCAGCATCTTCTAATGTTTCTTTTCCTTTCAGATCTTTTCCAGCCTGTTTTAAACCAGTTGCCATCAAAGATCCCATTGTTGAAGGAACTTTATTCGCCATTGCTTTTCCTGCTGCAAATAACAGTTTTCCTGCATCAGCGATTGCTCCGTCAGATACTGCATCGTATGCTGCTTTGAATCCATCGGACATTGTAAGACCTAAGTCTCCATCACCAACGATTCCGTCCATCTCGATCAGCTTATCTTTATTCTCAGCCATAATGTCGCTGATCTCTTTTAATAATTTGATTAAGTAAGATGTTTCCATACTAAAATGCCTCCTAAACCTGTTTGAAGAATGGTGTATCAACTGGATGGTCGATATATTCTTTTAATTCATCATCAAGTTTTAATAATGAGATTGAGAATCCAGCCATTTCAATCGCTGTTGCATATTCTCCCACATAGTATTTGTATACGCTGATTCCTTTTTCTTCAAGAACCTGATTGATACGACGTGTTACAATATACTGTTCATCTAATGGAGTTGCTCCAAGACCATTTACAAGTACTGCAACTTCGTCACCATTTTCATATGGAAGGTCCGCAACAATCTTCTCTAACATTTCGTCAACAATCTGATCAGCTGGCTCTAATTTACCACGACGGATTCCTGGTTCTCCATGAATTCCCATTCCGATTTCCATTTCGTCATCTTCAATTTCGAAACTTGGCTTACCGACTCTTGGCACTGTACATGGTGATAAAGCTACCCCCATTGTACGCACGTTGTTATTTGCTTTATCTGCAACACGTTTTACTTCTTCTAAAGAAAGCATCTTATCTGCTGCAGCTCCTGCACATTTGTATACGAAGAAGATTCCTGCAACACCACGACGTGTGCTCTTTTCTCCTGGTGCAGATGGACCTGCTGAAGCAACATCGTCTGCTCCTAATACTTCTGCTGTTTCGATATCATCTTCCATCTCAACTTCATCAGCTGCTGGACGGAATGTGAAGATATCTCCATTGTAATTACCGTAGATATATAATACTCCGGCACCCTGATCTGCATCTCTTGTTAATGCGATCGCCTGGTCTACACTTGGAGACTGGAATACATCACCAACTGCACATCCATCAATCATACCTTTTCCTACATATCCTAAGAATAATGGAAGATGTCCTGATCCACCACCTGTGACAATACCTACTTTACCTTCTTTTTTATGTTTAGAAACAAGAACCTGTAAGTCTCCATCTACACATGCAAGATCGTCTTTATGTGCGATATAGATTCCTTCTAACATTTCTTTGATATAATTATCTGGCTGGTTGATAATTTTCTTCATTGCATATTCTCCTTCTTCTATGTAAGCGATTATTTGTTAGGGAATTTGATCTGAGATGGATACTCCCATTTCTGTAATTCTTCTGGTGGGAAGAAGTATGGTTCTTCGCCCTGTCCTGCACAAAGTGCATTGTAGTATAACTGAGCTAATTCTTCGATATAAGCAGCTCTTAAGTATGCATCATAGATGTCACCCTGAGATACAGCCACTGCTCCATGTCCCTGTAATAAGAATACGTCTGCTTCCTGAACTGGTTCAATAACACTATCAGACAGATCTGTTGTTCCTGGACGTCCGTAAGGAGCTACTGGGATTCTGGATTTTGTTACACCTAAGTTAGCAATTTCATATACAACCGCTGGAATTGGTTTGTTTAATACAGCGAATGTTGTTGCATACATAGAATGTGTATGGCAGATTGCATTCACATCTGGTCTTGTTTTGTAAATCTGAAGATGCATTAAAGATTCACTTGTTGGACGAAGTCCTGATTCATTTTCGATAACGTTTGCATCAAGATCAAGAACAACCATATCTCTTGCTGTTAATAAATCTCTATCTACCTGTGTTGGTGTGATCACTACATATCCTGTTTCTGGATCTCTTGCACTTAAGTTTCCAGATAAATGTTTACATAATCCTTCTTTTTGAGCACGTTTTGCCATAGCTACAACGTCTTTTTTTAATGATTCTAACATTTCTTCTTCTCCTTTTCTCGTTTTTGAATAAGTTTAATAATATCTTCTGGCTTTTTCGCTTTCTTTAAAAGCTGCAAGCTTTTTTTATCTTCAATAATGTGATTTAACTGTTCTAACACTTCCAGATGTTTCGTTGGATCAGGAGTTCCGATCATAATGACGACATCCGCTTCCATATATCCGTAAACATCCGTTCTCTCTGGCATCGTAAGCAATGATAAACACACTCTTTTCGCTCCATCATCAACCCCTGCATGCGCAATGATCACTCCGTCTGCGATCATGATAAATGGTTTATCTGCTTTGATATTGTCAATTGCCTTCTGAACATATCTCTCTGTGATATCCCCACGATCCAGCAACGGCTTGGCCACCGTTTGGATTGCATCTTCCCAAGGAAGTACATGATCTAATACTTGTACCGTTTCCTCTACTAAAACATCTTTCAGCCCGATCTGAAACTTCGTTCTTACATTGTCGGATTTTTCCTCTTCTGTCTCTGGATTGAGTGCTGCTGCGAATTCCCTTTTCAGAGCTTCTTCATCCTTAATATCTGCATATTTTTGAACGACATCTAATAATGTAGAAACATCTAGCTTACGAGGAACGATCCCAACTAATTCTCCCATGACTTTGTCCCTGAATCTCATCTTAGATATCTCATCAAGGAATGGCTTTACAACAAATTGTGTCTTTGCTGTCTCTAGTCTTACCATCGTAAATACAATGTCAAACTTTGTTTCATCATAGGTTGCAAAATCTCTCATAGAAAGGCATGCAATAAAATCAATCTCTGGAAACAGTTCTTTCAATGTAAAATATAAAAAATTTGAAACCGATATTCCATTGGCACATACAACCACTGCTCGTTTCTTTGCTTCCGGTGCAAGTTCAAGAATTCCTTCTCTTCGAAGCCATGCTCCAAACAATGCTGTAATATATACGAGCTCTTCGTCTGGCACCTCGACTCCAACTAATTTCTCAACCGGTCCGATCGACTTACGGACAATTGCATGAAGTGACGCATATTGTGGGAGGACCATATCCAAAATACTTTGTTCGATATGATAATGATACTTCATGCGATAAAATGCTGGCTTGATGTGCTGAAACAATGCTTCTAGCAAGGTTTCTCTTTCATTGATCGTTACACAGATCAGATTCTCAAAATTAACGATCACTTCTTCTGAAGCTCTCATCAATTCTTCTTCCTGTGCAGAATCTCTTGTCTGCAGTGTATGGAAATTAGAAATCTGAATCTGAGCTGTCAAAAATAATTTTTCTGTCTGCCAGGTAATTCCGTATTCTTTTGCAAACTCAAGCATCACAGAATACTCTTTTGTACCGGCAATATGTTGAAATGTCTCTGGAAGCTCCCGAAGAATCCTTCCCTTCTGTGTTCTGATAATGATCAAACACATGATCAAAGGAAGTTCTTTCAGTCTCTCATCTGTAAAACGAACTTGCAGACGTTCCTCAATCATTGAAATCTGTTTTTCCACCTGCTCCATCATCTCTTCACTGATCTGACAGATATCCATGATCGTCTCTTTTCCTCTTGGAATCTTTAAGATTCCACGAATTGATGTGACCATCATCTCACGTTTTGCATATTCACTGCCGACTAAGTGATATCCTTCCTGCCGGCTGTATAATACTTCCAAATGATATTCTTCTAATCTTTGTTCCAGTTTCTTAAGATCTGTTAGAAATGTATTTTTACTGATTTCTAATTTTGATGTGAAATGATAAATTGATAGTTCTTCGCGTACACAAAGAAGCATCAGAAAAATTAAAAGTCCACGTTCTTTATCCGTATAAATATACGTTGTTCCATCTCCAGTGATCTCTTCTGTCTGATATTGTTCAATGACAGCAACTGGTATGATAAATTTTCCAGTCCTTAACCGCTCGATCTTTGGCATTCCATTGTCCTGCAGATAATCATTGATCTTCTCGATCGCATAGCTTAGCTGCTTTCTGGATAGCTGTAAAGACGCTTCCACTTCCTTACCCGTGATCGCGGGATTATTCACAATCGTTTTAAGAACTGTATAACCTCTTTCATCTAAATACAATGGTGCACCTCTTTCATCAAGTCTATTACTTTAATAAGTTTACACTTCAATTCCTGGAGATTTTGCCTCGTAATCAAGCAATTCTTTTAATTCATCATCTAATTTAAGGACAGTCAATGCTGCTCCGTTCATATCAAGAGATGTTACATAATCTCCAATAAATACTTTGTAAACTGATAATCCCTGTTCTTTCAGGTATTCTTCTACTTCATCATATAGAACGTAAAGTTCCATAACTGGAGTAGCTCCTAATCCAGACATTAAGACTGCAACTTCGGAACCTTCTTCTGGTTCCATATCATCAATGACTGCCTTAGCCATCTGTCTTGCAATATCTTTGGCTGGTTTTAAATCCTGTACATTGATACCAGGTTCTCCATGATGTCCGATTCCAAATTCCATCTTTCCATCTTCAATCTGGAAATTTGGATGTCCAACTGCTGGAATTGCACATGGACTTAATCCGACACAAATACTTCTCGTATTATCTACAGTTTTCTGTGCTACGTCAATGACTTCATCCAGTGTTCCACCTAAAGCAGCTTTCGCTCCTCCGATCTTCCACATGAACACACCACCTGCAATACCATGACGTTTCTCTTTTGTCTCTTTTGGAGAAGACGCAACGTCATCAGTTGCTACTACATATTTTACAGTTACACCCTGTTTCTTTGCTTTGCGGATCGCCATCTTTACATTCATATTATCCCCGGCATAGTTACCAAATAAACATGCAACTCCCTGCCCGGAATCTACTGACATAAAAGCGTCATAAAATGCTTGAGCAGAAGGTGAGGAGAAAATCTCACCTACTGCTACTGCATCCATCATATTCTTTCCGACATAGCCAAGAAACGCAGGTTCATGTCCTGATCCACCACCTGTTACAAGACCAACTTTGCCTTCTACAGGAGCGTTTACGTACTGGACAACGCGATCATTTGCTTCTGAACGTTTGATCAGATCTTTGTGTGCTTTTACATATCCTTTTACCATATCTTCTACGATATAATCTGGATCATTAACAAATCTCTGCATATTAAAACCTCATTTCTTTTTTGCTGTCTGATTATTATGTATAATTGTGAATCAATCTTAGTTGATTTCTCTTCCTTCTGCTTCTTCTTTTCCAAGGTATTTGTAAAGTGCAATAAAGCATACAACAAAGATTACACATAATACTAATGGTAAGAAGTTTCCATCCATGATCTTAAATACATGAGAGAATGCATATGTCTGGATAGGTCCATCGATAGATGAGCAAGAAATTAATTCTCCAGCTTTTAATGCAACTGCTCCTGTTGAACGAGCAAGATCAGAGATGAATGGTGCCATGATTGTTCCTACCCAAAGGTAAGCTGGTGCAAATAATGTAACTAAGATTAACATACGGATGATGTTACCACCTGTTACAAGGAATGCTGCTACTGCGATCGCATTGTTTACGATACCAGCGAATGGAAGGATTTCATTTCCTGGTAAGAACATTGAGAATACTAATGTTACAGGGATAGCCCAGAATACTGCTAACCAGATTTCGTTTGCACCACCCATGAATGGCCAGTCAAGACCTACAACTAATGTTCTGTCATCGAATTTCTTGTTCATGAAAGCACTGATTGCTGATGAAATTGGCTCTAATGCCATCATGAAATATTTAGAGATTACAGGGAACAGTGTTAATGCACATGAAGCCTGAATACCTAATGTTAATGTAGCTGCTACACTGTAACGAGCTAAGATACCGAAGATAATACCAAGGATGAATCCTAATACGTGAGATTCAGCGAAGATACCGATCTTATCTTTTAATGCTGCTGCATCGAAACGTTTGTTTAATGCAGGGATTTTCTTTAAAATACAGTCAATTGGGAACATGAAGATTGATGTGAATCCCATTTTATGTGTACATGTTACTCCTGGAATTCCAGAAAGTTTTTCAATACGATACTGATACATATCTGCCATCTTTAACTCGAAGATGATCTGAATACCAGCTACGATAAATGCTAATGCGATAGAAGCTGCTGTTCCAAAGTATGGTTTAGATACGGCTGCTACTGCTACACCAGTAAAGATTTTTCCCCAAACATTCCATAAGTCAGCGTTGAATGTTTTTGTCTTGTTAATGATCAACATAAGAATGTTTAATCCGATCATCAGTGGGAACATTAAAAATGCATATGGCCAAGACCATGCGATTGCTGATAATGTTGTCCAACCACCATCAACGATTGGTAAGTTGATTCCTGTGTGTGTTAACATTGCCTTTGCAGCAGGTCCGATAGCATCAGACATAAATCCGATCAGCATTGACATACCAGTGAAGGCTACACCTAATGTGATACCAGCTGAAATGGCATCTTTAAGTTTCATTCCTACGATTAATCCTGCGATGATAATGATGATAGGTACGAAGATTGCAGCACCTAATCCCAGGATCCAGTTAATTACATTTCCTAAAACACTCATATAATTCTCCTTTTCTCTCTTTCAAAAATCAGTTAAAACTGTTTTGCCTCTTATGCGTTTACAGCGTCAACTAATTTTTTGAATTCAGCATCCTGTCCAACACCTGTTAAAAATGCGATACCATTGATAACTGGGATAGGATATTCTTTTGTTACCTTTGTGATTGCGATGTAAGCACAGCTTCCTGCAATGTAACGGTCTACAGATTTGATATCTACTGCTAATACTTCAGCAGGGATATTGTTTTCTTTTAAAAGACGATTTACCTTGCTTGCTACTGTCTGAGATGTTGCTACTCCACTTCCACATGCTACTACGATCTGTTTCATTTTAAGACCTTCCTTTCTAAAAACCTTTATTAGTTTTGTTTATTGGTTATTTTAAAGACCTTCCATGGAAAGTACTGCTTCCATGTACTCATCTTCAGTTTTAGCGTTTACTAATCTGTCCATAACTTCTGGCTTCTGGAAGTTTGTTACCAGTACCTGAAGTAATTCAACATGTTCGTTTCCTGCATTTGGATCATCATGTCCACCGAGGAATCCTAACATGAAGATGAATTTTACATCATGCTGAACATCATTGTTTGCCATCTCACACCATTTGATCGTATCTTTTAATCTTGTACATGCGATAAATGGTTTGATGATATTCTCTGGGTCTGAATGAGGGATAGCTACCGGATATGGTTCAACCGGAAGAGCTGTTGGATAATTTGCTTCTCTCGTTTTAATTGCATCTCTGAATGTATCTTTTACATACCCAAGCTCTAAAAGCTTATCTGTCATCTTGTCAAAAAATTCGTTCTGATCTTTGACTTCCCAGTCAAGCTGGATCAGTTCTTTGTAAATTGTGTCACGATTTGCCACGACTTATCACTCTCCTTTTATTATTCTTACAGTCAGGTTGTTTGTTACATTTTGTAAGCTTCGTTCCTTACCTGTTGATTACATTATATCTTGGTATTTTTATCAATACAATTCTCTTTGGGTTCAAAAAATGGAGCAACTATTGCTCATTCCTGTGATGTGCAACATTTTTGCTCAACGTTGCACAAATATAAAAATTTTATAAACTAATCATAAATTTGGCATAAAATCAAGGTTTTTGAGTGATATTTTTTGGTTATTTTTACAGTTTTCCAACAACGTTTTTATGATTTTGATGATGAGTTTTGGTACTTTTGCCACTTTGATCATTATTTGCAAAAAAAGAAAGGACTATATTACTTAGTACTTTTAATACACTAAGTAATATAGTCCTTTTCACTTTTAATTTCTTATTGCTCGATTAATTATGCTTCTTTTGTCTGAGCATATTCGTTTAATCTTCCAAGCAGTTCATCTAAGTCCATTCCATGAACATAAGCTGCCTGTTCAATGCTTTCTCCCTGAGATGATGGGCATCCAACACATCCCATTCCAGATGCCATAAGAATTGCTGCGTAGTTTGGATCTAATGCGATCAGATCTGCGATGATCATATCTTTTGAAATTGCCATTTCGTTTGTTCCTCCATAAAATTTAATAATATTTTCAGAAAATATGTTTTGCGATACATGTTTTCTAAAATAGTTCAAACTAACATTCATAGTATAATACATTCTGTTCAAAGTGTCAAAATAACTTTATAAATTTTCCACTTATTATTGTTAAAAATACAACAAAATTACTTGATATTCCTTCCTAAGTATATTAAAATAGAAATGGTCGAGCGGGGTTTACCCGCTACTAATGATTATACTATTTATATAAGGAGGATATAACTATGGCATATGTAATTTCAGACGCTTGTATTTCTTGTGGAGCTTGCGAAGGAACTTGCCCAGCAGGAGCTATCAGCGAAGGAGATGGACAGTACGTAATCGATGCAGATACATGCATGGAATGTGGAGCTTGCGCAGACGGATGTCCAGCAGGAGCTATCAGCCAGGAATAATTTCCAGGTACGTATATTGTTCAAGCAACAAAAAAGAGATGCATTTTTATGCATCTCTTTTTTGTTCCATATATTCTCTTACTTGTTTCGATGTTGGCAGAGATTCTATTGCCCCTTCTGTTGCAATAGATAAAGCTGCTGTATAATTCGCGATCGTCAGCACTTTTCCAATAGAATCATCCGTACAGATCCTTGTACAGAATGCCCCGATAAATGCATCTCCTGCGGCTCTTGGATCGACCACCTCTACATCTTCGATCGCTTTCTTATAGTAAAAACGTTCTGGTGTGTTCATGATCACACCCTTTTCAGCCAATGTGATCAGTACTGTTGGTATTCCTCGTCCACGGATCACCGCAGATGCAACTCTTGCTTCATCGAGATTAAATCTTGTCCATTCCCTCTTCCAATCACTATGGATCTTAATACCTGTCATTGATTTTGCTGCCTGCTCATTGACGATCAGGTATGTAACGCACTCCATAAGTTCTTTTGAAAGCTTCTTTGCCGGAATAGGATTCAATACTACATCAACTTCATGTTTATATGCATAGCCCGCAATTGCTTCATTGACTTCCATCGGTATCGCATTCTGAAGCACAACGAGATCATATTTGTCCATCTCATCTTCCAGATATGCAATCTCATCAACCGTTAATTGTGTTGTTGCCCCTGGTATAACGATTGATCTTTTCTTTACTTTCTGTCCTGGAACAGTCTCTAATAATACAATCGAAGATCCTGTTGGGAGCACATCATCATAAATGATCTGTTCCGTGTTCACTCCTGCTTCCTTACATACTTTAACCAGTTCTTCTCCATCCCTGTCTCTTCCGATCTTACCGATCAGCGTAACGTCTGCCCCAAGGCGAGCCATCTGTACTGCCTGATTAGCCCCCTTGCCTCCGGGTGATTTCTTAATATCTTCACCCATCACTGTCTGTCCTTCTTCTGGGATCACAGATGTTTCTATGCCTTGATTCATCATAAGACTTCCGACTACCAGAATCTTTGGTCGTTTCTTCATATTCGAATTCCTCACTCTATCTATTCACTCCTCGTCTGTTACAGATCAGAGCTGATAAATTTATTATAATATTGTCTGAATCCAAATACAATCTTTACTTATCTTTCTTTTCGTTTTCTTCTGAAAAATCTTCGTTTTTCTCTGGATGCTGCAATTTCTTCTCTTGCTTTTTGCTGATTTCTGATCATCTCATCCAGTTTCTGAAATCTTTTTTCTTCTTCAGCTTCTCTTAGCCGAAACTGATAATCCATTTCTTTTACTACTCTGTCTGAAACCTTAGAACTGATCTGATCTGCAATATGATCTTTCTGTTCCAGAATCGCCTGTCCCATAATCTTTACCAACACTTTTTGAAACTGCATCATTTTATCAGACGTATTCATCTGTTTTTCTTCCGGAAATGGAATGATATTTCCGGATAATTTCTGTTTGATCTCTTCGCTGTCTAATCCAGCATTTCTCATATCACGGATCTGTTCAAATGTATGTATTTCTTTGTCTCCATAACAACGATATCCTTTTTCATTTCGAGGGATCGTTAAGGAAAATTCTTCTTCCCATGTTCTTAAATGATATGTTTCAAGGCCTAACTGCCTGGCTGCTTCTGATATCATACGTCTTTTTTCTTTCATATGTCCCTTCCTTTCCTCCCCTTCATTATAAGGTTTGAAAAGGACTTCAAACAAGAAAAACCGTCCTCTAAAAGATGACGGTTTCTGGCATTTTTCTCTTTATTTTTTACTTTTTATATTCCAAGATCATCCATCGGACCGCTTTCTTCGGATTCATTTGCGATCTGATCTAAGCGCAGTGCAAGGGTTGTATACCTCCGTTGCTCATTGACATTCTGGATCATGGAAAATAACATATTTCTGTCTCCTACGATCGTTAAACAGTTTTTTGCTCTTGTGACTCCTGTATACAGAAGGTTTCTGTGGAATAATACTCTTGGTCCGCTTAAGATCGGCATCACAACCGCTGGGTATTCGCTTCCCTGTGATTTGTGGATTGTGACTGCATATGCAAGTTCTAATTCATCAAGACTTGCATACGGATACTGGACTTCCCTCGTCTCATCAAATAAGACTGTGATCTTCTCTGTGTAATCATTGATTTCTGTGATGATTCCCATATCACCATTGAATACTCCAACTCCCTTATCTACGGTGAATCCTTTGCTATTTCGCATTTCCCATTCAATCTGATAATTGTTCTTGATCTGCATGACTTTGTCACCTTCCCGGAATAATCCAAAGGCGATCTCTTTTTCTTTCTTCTCATCAGATGGTGGATTCAAATATTGCTGCATGACCTGATTGAGCCTCTCAACACCAAGTTCACCTTTTCGCATTGGTGTTAAGATCTGGATATCATATGGTTTCACATGGACATATCCTGGTAGTTTATCCCGTACTAAATATACTAAAACTCCCAGTACATCCTGAATATTATTTCTCTGTAAGAAGAAAAAATCTCGACTCTTATTATCTAATTCAACTGGTCTTCCCTGATGGATCAGATGGGCATTTCTTACGATATGGCTGCCTTCTTCCTGACGGAAGATCTGGTTTAATTCCACGACTTTAAACTGTCCTGATGCGATCATATCTTTTAAGACATTTCCAGCACCGATCGATGGCAACTGATTGGCATCTCCTACAATGACCAATCTTGTTCCAGGTACCATAGCTTGCAGGAGTGCATTCATCAGATATAGGTCTACCATGGACATCTCGTCAATAATGATCACATCCGTTTCCAATGGATTGCCCGCATTGCGTTCAAACATGGATGCATTTCCCTTTTTCATGTCACGTTCCCTGTCTGCTTCCCCATTGATCTCTAACATACGATGAATCGTCATTGCCTCATATCCTGTTGCCTCTGTCATACGCTTTGCTGCTCTTCCTGTTGGTGCTGCCAGACGGATATCCAGCCCTTCATGTTCAAAATACTGAATCATTCCATTGATCGTTGTCGTCTTACCAGTTCCCGGACCTCCAGTTAAGACAACGATACTATCCTGTGCCACTGCATGGATCGCTTCTTTCTGTTTTTCAGCAAATGTGATCTGCTCTGTCTCTTCGATCATTGCGATCATTGTTTCCACCTCAGAAATGGAAACATCATAATGGATATTTAAATCCAGCAACATTCTTGCCGTATTGACTTCCATATGATACTGTGGTGCTGCGTAAACTCTTGTCTCTTCATCCTCTTCAATGACGATCTTGCGATCGATCATCATTTCTAATAAATGCTCTTCGATATCTTCTGGTGTTACCCCTAAGATATGAGCTGCATTTCTGCACAAAATACGTTTTGGCAAAAATACATGGCCTTCATTTAGTGCCCGCATTAAGGTGTAAAAAATTCCAGAAATGATACGGTAATCTGAGCTGCTTCCAATCCCGACTTTCTTCGCGATCTCATCTGCGATCTTAAATCCGACTCCTGCAATATCATCCGTCATCTTATATGGATTTTCTTGAATGATCGTATACAAATGATCCCCATATTCTTTATAAATCTTCACAGCAAGATTATTATTGATTCCATATCCAGACAGAAACATCATCGCCTGACGCATTTCCTGCTTCTCACTGAATTCCACGGCGATCGCTCTAGCTTTCTTCTCGCTGATTCCTTTTACTTCTGCAAGACGTTCTGGCTCCTCTTCGATAACTCGGAAGGTATCCATCTTAAACTTCTTTGTAATACGTTTTGCAAGTGCAGGTCCGACTCCTTTGATCGCTCCGGAACCTAAATAGCGTTCCATGCTGTCAATATCATCTGGAGCCACAATCTCATAAGTTCTCATCTGAAATTGTGGTCCATGCACTGGGTGATCGACATAATCTCCTTCCAAAGATATGTATTCTCCATCATTTAAGAAAGGAAATGATCCAACGACAGTCTCTTCATCTCCATCGACATCAAGGCTTAATACAGTATATCCGTTATCTTCATTCCGAAAACGTATATGATCTACGTATCCTTTCAAATATGCCATTGTTTTCTCTCCTTTCTTCTGATCTACAGTATAACGTGAATTAAGGCCAGGATGAATTGCCATCCTGGCCTCTTTGAATCTCTAATGATTATTTGTTCTTTGATTTTTTATCATCATCTGCTAAATATTCGATATATTTTCCTGTACCGATTGCTACAGCTGTTAAAGGATCTTCTGCTGTCATTGTGTTGATTCCAGTCTTCTCTTCGATCAGTTCTTCTAATCCCTGAATTAAAGATCCACCACCTGTTAAAACGATTCCACGATCAGAAATATCAGCTGCTAATTCTGGTGGAGTTCTCTCCAGTACATTGTGTACTGCGTCTACGATCTGGTATGCAGGTTCTCTTAAAGCTTCTTCTGTTTCTTCAGATGTCACAGTCACTGTCTTTGGAAGTCCTGTTACAAGGTTACGTCCGCGAACGTCCATTGTAAGATTTTCTGGGCGTTTGTATACTGTACCTACATTGATCTTGATCTCTTCTGCTGTACGTTCTCCAATTAATAAGTTATGTTTCTTACGCATGAAACGTACGATTGCTTCGTCAAAGTCATCTCCAGCTACTTTGATAGAGTTGCTTACTACGACTCCACCTAAAGAGATAACTGCGATATCAGCTGTACCACCACCGATATCAACGATCATATTTCCACAAGGTTTTGCAATGTCGATTCCTGCACCGATCGCTGCTGCTACTGGCTCTTCGATGATGGAAACTTCTCTTGCTCCTGCCTGATATGTTGCATCTTCTACGGCTTTCTTCTCTACTTCAGTTGCACCACTTGGTACACAAACACTGATGCGAGGTTTTCTTCCAAATAAAGACTTACCAACTGTTCTGCTGATAAAATAACTTAACATCTTCTCTGTAACTGTATAATCAGAGATAACTCCCTGACGTAATGGACGAACTGCCACGATATTTCCTGGTGTTCTTCCTAACATTAAACGTGCTTCTTCTCCGATTGCTTTGATCTTATTTGTATTTCTATCAAATGCCACTACGGATGGCTCTTTTAATACGACTCCTTTACCTTTCACGTAAACTAAAACGCTGGCGGTTCCTAAATCAATTCCAATATCTGTTCCTGCTGCCATAGCAAAAATTCCCCTTTCGCTTTCTCTTATCTATCATTATTATGTTATTTCTACTTTATCCGTATACGTGCAGTTCTACACACGTACACATACTCTCTTATTATAAACATTTTCCAAGAAAATTCAACGATTTTTTACATATTCTGCGAAATTTCAGTAAATCTTAAGAACTTACTTTTCCCAGCGTCCAGATGCCCCACATGGAAGGACCAATCCGTTGGATGAAACTGGTAATCCGATCTCATCTGAGACTACTTTTCCACCAAATTTCGCTGCTACCTGAGTCTCTAACATATAAGTTAAAACTGCTGGCTGTAAACCTGTTGTATAGGAGTTTACAAGGAAGAATAATGGGTCATCGGACAGAATCTTTGTACATAGTTCAATGAATGGATAAATCTTCTCTTCGATCTTCCAGATCTCACCCTTTGGTCCTCTTCCATAAGATGGAGGGTCCATGATGATCCCATCGTAATGATTTCCTCTTCGGATCTCACGTTCTACAAATTTCACACAGTCATCAACTAACCATCGGATTGGTTTCTCTCTTAATCCTGAAAGCTGTGCATTTTCTTTTGCCCAGTTTACCATACCTTTAGATGCATCAACGTGTGTTACACTTGCTCCTGCTGCTGCCGCTGCAAGTGTTGCTCCTCCAGTATAAGCAAATAAGTTTAAGACTTTGATCGGACGATTTGCTTTTCTGATTTTATCTGAAAACCAATCCCAGTTCACTGCTTGTTCTGGGAATAATCCTGTATGTTTGAAGCTGAATGGCTGCAAGTGGAATTTTAATTCTTTGTACTGAATATCCCATGTCTTAGGGAGATCAAAGAATTCCCACTGTCCACCGCCTTTGTGGCTTCTGTGATAATGTCCATTTGGCTTCTTCCACTGTCTTAACTTCTTTGGAGTGTCCCATAGAACCTGTGGGTCTGGTCTTACCAGAAAATAATCTCCCCAGCGTTCTAATTTCTCACCGTTTGATGTATCTAAGACTTCATAGTCTTTCCATTGGTCTGCTAACCACATATTGTATATTCTCACTTTCTGTTTCTTCTATAAAATATCATCTTGTGCATGTATCTACATACTTATGTTTATTATAGCCTAAAGACAAATTCTTTCGCAAGGGTTCCATATAGAAAAAAAGAACTTTCTGCATCTTTTCCATGCAGAAAGTTCTTAAACTATGTAATTCCTATGATTTTTAAGCCTGAAGTCCCATTAAATGATTAATAAACTGCTGAGCCGTACGTCCAGAGATTCCTCCGTGGCTTAATTCCCATTTGTTTGCTTCAAGTTTCAGTTCATCTTCACCCATATTGATTCCTGCTTTGCGGGCAAGTTCGAAAACGATCTCGAAGTATTCTTTCTGGCTTGGTTTTGAGTAGTTAATTGTAACACCAAAACGGTTTACCAGAGATAATTTTTCTTCCATTGTATCGGATCTGTGCATTCCGTTACTGTTTTCCACATCAGATCTGTCATTCCATGTCTCTTTGATAAGATGACGACGGTTAGATGTTGCATAGATCAAGATGTTCTCAGGTTTTGTTTCCACTCCACCTTCGATGACTGCTTTTAAGAACTTATATTCGATCTCAAATTCTTCAAAAGAAAGGTCATCCATGTAGATGATAAATCTGTAGTTTCTGTTCTTGATCTGTGCGATCACGTTAGAAAGATCTTTAAACTGATGTTTGTAGATCTCGATCATGCGCAGACCCTGATCATAGTATTCGTTAACGATCGCTTTGATACTTGTGGATTTACCTGTACCACTGTCACCGAATAATAGCACGTTATTCGCTTTTCTTCCTTCTACGAATGCTTCTGTATTCTCAACAAGTTTCTGTTTCTGGATCTCGTATCCGACAAGATCGGATAATACAACTTTGTCCATGTTATTAATCGCACGGAAACGGATGTTGTTATCTCCACATTCTTCGATACGGAATGCTTTATTCAGACCGAACATACCAACTCCATATGCTTTGTAGAAGTCTGTCACCATATCAAAGAATTCATTCTCATCTTTGGCTGTCTCTAATCTCTCGCTTAATGCCTGAACTTTCTCGCTGACATTCTTATTGTACATTAATTCTGGTTTACCGATTGCCTGATAATCAGAGATTCTGCTGAAGCAATCTACACCTAATTCATCTTCGATTCTGCTAAAGTCAAAGTCAAATAATTCTTTAAATGCCTTAAAATCACTCTTTGCAAAGTGGTTGACACTTCCTTTACTTGCTCCGACTTTCTCGCATGTGATACTGAATGGATTTTCATTTGTGATCAGTAAGTATGTTAAATAGTTGTGCCACAGATTCTTGTCAAATGCATAGTCTGTTGCAACTTCTAAGATTCTCTTTACCTGTTTAAATACTCTTGTTCTTAAAACATCTTTTGTTTGTGATCCTTCGTCCATGCAGCGGAAAATATCACTTAACTGCATTAAGATGGATTCTTCGTCCATGTCACCGTAGATCAGTAATTTTGATACGATATTATACATCTCTTGTATTCCCCCAAACTTTTTTCTTAAAATCATTCTTTTGTAACTGTTAGCAATCGTTACGTTTATTTTGGTCTTAGGTACGATTTTATACCTTTTGGTTTGTAGTTTTCAATAGTTTTATGCAATTAACGTATAAAACTATTATATTTTATAGAGTTTTTACAACTATTTGCATTATTTTTATTTTAAAACTTTTATCAAACGAAATACCTGTTCTACCGTATCTATCAGATTCTCCTGTGCATTTTTCTTCTTCATTGCATCTTCCAACGATACAGCCGATCTTACAATCGGAAAATACGCATCAATCCCTGCTTCATTGCAAGCAGTTGCTCCTTTAGTCACTGCCCCTGAGAATCCCAAGACTAATTTCCCATATTTCTTCGCAAGTTTCGCTACTCCGATCGGTGCTTTCCCCATCGCTGTCTGGGCATCTAGGCATCCTTCTCCTGTGATCACGATATCTGCATCTTTGATCTCTTCTTCTAATTTTGTTTCGTGTAAGATCAAATCTACACCTGATTTTAAAGTTGCATTTGTAAATGTTAAAAATGCAAATCCTAAACCACCTGCTGCACCTGTTCCTGGTTTATCTGCCTCTGCTTTTGTAAAGCTTTCTTTTGCGATTTTTGCATAGTCTGCTAACCAATGATCCATATCTTTTATCATCTGTTCTGTGGCACCTTTTTGTGGACCAAAGATCACACTGCAGCCCCGTTCTCCACATAATGGATTCGTTACATCACAGGCGATATGAAATTCGCAGTCTTTTAATTCTGGGATGGCTTTATCATCTTTGATCTGTACTAAATCTTTTAATCCGATTGCACCATGTTTAATCTGGTTTCCATCTTTATCTAAGAAATCATATCCTAACGCCTGCAACATTCCGACACCACCATCATTGGTTGCACTTCCACCAATTCCCATGATAAAGCGCCTGCACCCTTTGTGAATCGCATCAACGATCATCTGACCGACTCCGTAAGTTGTTGTGTATAATGGATTACGTTCTTTATCGGTTACCTGTGTGATACCTGCTGCCTGTGACATTTCCATAATGGCTGTGCTTGTTTCTTCCATATCTGATTTTGTTGGACGGATAATTCCATACTTTGCTAACACGGACTTCCTTGCCGGACCCGTAACTTTAATAAATTCCATGTTACCACCCATACCATCTACCAGAGCATCGACCGTTCCTTCTCCGCCATCTGCAAGAGGTTTTATGACTACTTCTGCTTCTAAATCGACTTTTTTTATTCCTTTTTCTATAGCTTCTCCCGCCTGAATTGATGTTAAGCTTCCTTTTAGTGAATCAATCGCTACCACTATTTTCATCATAAAAACCTCGCCTATTTTCCACAACCAAACAGAAATTTTCTCAGACAATCCACAGGAATCATCGTCATTGATAACAATACTGTAACAATCCAGCCTTTTGCTCCAAATGGAATACAACTAAACATCTTTCCGATCCATATAAATACTTGAAATGGAATTGCCGCTGCGTTTACGATCATAATCTGTACCAGCATGATAATAAAAAATACTTTCAGAAAATCCGGGTTCTCATTTAATCTTTTGAAAATCCCAAATCGTTCATCCCTGACATTAAATCCGTTAAATAATGCACTAAAGATAAATAAAACAAAATATGCTGTTAAATGCTGTGCTTTATTATCAAATAGATTCGTGATCACTGGTAATTTTAAGAATAAGAAACTTAATATAACCAGCCATATCCCCATAAATCCTATCTGCGTCATCATATCTTTGCTGATAATACCCTCATCACGTCTTCTCGGTGCTTCTTTCATATATTTTGAAAGTGCTGGTTCATTTCCAAGCATCATTGCTCCGAGCCCGTCCATCACAAGGTTTACAAATAATAAATGTGTGACTTTTAATGGTTCTTCTATTCCCAAAAATGGTGCAACTGCACTGACAACAACTGCTGTCACATTGATTACTAACTGGAATTTACAGAACTTCAAGATATTATGATAGATCGTTCTTCCATACCAAATTGCATCCTTGATTGATGAGAAGTTATCATCCAAAATAACAATCTTTCCTGCCTCTTTCGCAGCCTCTGTTCCACTTCCCATTGCAAATCCAACATCTGCACGTTTCAATGCTGGGGAGTCATTCACTCCATCACCTGTCATACCTACAACAAGATTCATTTCCTGACACAGGCGTACCATTCTTGACTTATCCGTTGGCAATGCTCTTGCGATCACACGGATCTGCGGTAAAATAGCTTTGACTTCCTCATCACTCATCTGATTTAACTGTGCAGAAGATAAAGCTCTATCTGATTCATTTTTTAACAATCCTGCATCTTTTGCGATTGCTACTGCCGTCTCCAGACGGTCTCCTGTGATCATAACAACCTGAATTCCAGCTTCCTGTACCTGCCTGATGGCATCTTTGGCTGATGGTCTGACATCGTCTCTGATCGCCACTAGTCCAATGATCACAAGGTCGTCGTTGATCTGATTCTTCACAAGCTCTTTTTCTGAATATCCAAAAGCAAGAACACGCATTGCTTTCGCTGCCAGAGAATCAATCTTTTGATTTAATGCTTTCTGATCGATCTCTTTGATCTGTCCATCACCATCTAAATATTTTGTTGCTTTTGCAAGCAATCGTTCGGGTGCTCCTTTATAAAATGTCTTGCCTATGCTCTCAATTCTCGCCTGACTGAACTTATTGGAAGAATTGAATCCTTGATGGGCACTGACCTTACATCCGTCATTCCCATCCAACATACAAAATGTCTCTTCACCAATAAATTTCAACAACGCCTGATCCGTTGCATTTCCACCAATGACCTTATGATAAACATCAAACATCGCCTGTGTATTCTTCCCGATCGCAAGATCTAACAGCCCTTTCACCTTCCCATGATGTCTTAATTCACTTGCAGAAATTGAAGTTCCATCCGCTGTAAAGAAATCTACAACTTCCAATTCTCCCTTTGTGATCGTTCCTGTCTTATCACTGAATAAAATATTTAAAGATCCTGCTGTCTCAATTCCTTCTGCCTTACGAACTAATACATTATGATCTAACATTTTACTTGTATTTTGCATTAATACAAGAGATATCATAAGCGGCAGTCCTTCTGGTACTGCACATACAATGATCACAACCGCAAGTGACACTGCATCGATCAAATCCTGCACAACCTTTGCTGGTCCCATAGAAAAATATGCCTGAAATCCACCTGCCATTATAATAAAATATACAAAATACATAACTGCGATCACGATCGCACCGATATATCCAAACTTCGATATCTGATCAGCAAGTTTTGAAAGTTTTACCTTCAATGGAGAATCTGGTTCTTCTTCCTGCATCTCCTCAGCCATCTTCCCCATCATCGTTTGAAGTCCAACCTTCTGAACATCCATTACACCTTCACCATCAAAGATCACAGCTCCACGAAACAGAGAATATGAATCAACAAATGTATCTCCTGTAATCTCCTCCGCAAGATAAACACCCTCTCCGGCTGCTTTCTTCTCACACTCCTCTGCTTCTCCATTTAAAGCAGAATTATTGACTTTCAGGTTTCCTGTATGCAAAATACCATCCGCAGGAATCTTATCCCCAGACTGCAGCAAAACCTGATCCCCAACAACCACGTCATCAACATCGATCACTGCAACCACACCATTTCTGTGTACCTTACACTGATCCTTCTTCGTACTCTTCTTCAACTCTCGGTACTTTGTATCACTCGCAACCCCTGTCTTCGCCGTAACAAAAGCAACGATCAACACCGCAATGATCGTCCCCATCGGTTCATAAATCTCAGCATATCCAAAGAAAAACATCACAATCATCAACACCGCGATAGCAAGCAAGATCTTGATCATCGGATCTTGAAATGTTTCCTTAAATTCCTGCCAAAACGTCGTAGGTTCTGAATCTGGAATCTCATTGGAACCAAATTTCGCTCTCGATTCCTTAACTTCTTTATCTGTAAGCCCTTTTATATCCATATCGTTCCTCCTAATCAAATTGACTTTCAATTTTCTTTAGTATAACAGAAAATCGAAAAAACGAAACACTTTTGTAACATTTTAGCTATTTTTTTACACAAGGGACATCATCCCAGTGTGGCAAAAAAAATGGGCTGCTTCTATGCAGCCCAATCTAATGAAAAGAGAGGATTAAAATATATATGAAAAACTATGTCTTAAGTATACCAAAATCCCCACTCCATTCAATATTCTAAATCTAAACAATTCTAAAGAAAATATAAACTTCTATAAAGAGAAAATTATCCACAGTCGGATTTAGTGTCCGCTACGTGCGAATCCGAGCGAGAGCGCATCACCAGATAGTTTATATGAAGCGGTCTACCAACTGCCGCCTCCTCCGCCTCCGAAGCCGCCTCCTGAGAATCCTCCATCTCCTCCAGAAAAGAATTCTCCAACTCCTCCAGATTCTGATGGTTCTACAACTGTCAGGTTCTCAGAGACCACATGATCCATATAGTGCCCCATCATATAATAATGGAAATAAGGATCACTGCCGCCATAGACATACCAGTCTGGCGCAGGAAGTTTTAATGCATCAAGTTTCTTTGCATAAAGATCAAACAACCCAAATACCATGGAATAAGGCAGAATATGATAAAACATGTCTGGATGATCTTTCGCCAATACCTTCATTCGGTCTAATTCCGCAGTTTCAATAAAATCACGAAGTCCTGCTAGATATCCCATCCATTCCACACATTGGTGGGTTCTCTTCTTCATAAATGCAGTCAGGATTACTCCGATAAATGATACTGCAACGATCACAAGATACACATGGAAGAAATCAAATAATTCTCCTCTTTTTATCTTCACATAATAGTATAATCCATAGAAAATGAATCCTAGAATAGAAAGTACTGCCGATGCGATCGGAAGTCCCGTTCTTGCTCCCTTTGAGATTGCATACCATTTATCTACACTATGGCATGCAAGAAACATTCCTATAAAATACAATATCCACGCCATCAATGGAAGGATCAGATTTAAGATCCCATCTGGACTAAATATCATCATAACGAATGCAAATAAACAGATTGGAAGCTGCAACAGTACAAAGGATACGATTCTTGCAACTTTCGAAGATTTTGTATAAATATTTTTCTTATGATCATATTTGATATCATCTTTCACTACCTGCACGGTATCTGCAAATTTGTACTGTAAAGAAGAAGCTTTTACTTTTTTTCTGTTCTTAAATAAAGCTTCAAACATTGTTTTCTGATATCTTGGTTCTGAATCTGGAATATCTTTGAGTTTGATAAATTCCATATCCTTTTGCCCTTTTTCCTTCATCTTCAGATAACCCTTATCTGCCCAATAAAGGATCAAGGAAATAACATCCTTATCATCCACGGAACCGTCCACAACATATCCGACAACCGCACTGTCCATTCCTTGTGGCGGCTGATATTGAATCGATGGGATGATCTTCTCATCACGTCCGAATAAAACAAATAACACTGCTGTGATCACAAGAACTCCTATTGATAGTCTAAAAATCCATCGATCCGCTCCGATCTCATGTTTTGCTGTAAAATATCCATCACCCAGATCACTGTAGCATGTTAATCCATTTTTAAATGGCAGTGTCTTCTTTAATGTTCCTTTAATCTGGTTCTTCTCCTCATCATATTTCAAAGTGATCACATCTTTTGCATACTTTGATTCCCCATAACGTCCATAATAGAAATTTACGCCCTTAAGATCTGTTTTCTTTGGAAAATGAATTGTAAAAGTACTTCCTTCTGGAATCTTATTTCTCCAAAGTGTCGGGAAAATATTGTAGTACAAATAATCGTAGGTATCTCCCTGATATTTAGGGATCAGTTGATACGTAAATCTATAGTTTCCTTTACTTACGGTATAATCCGCAGAACCAAACCTCAATACCTGACTATTACCGTCAGAATCTTCATCTACATCTGTCTTACTGTCATTTGATAACAGTGTAAAATCCGCATAATAAAGTAGTTTTTTCTGATCTCCATTTTTATCGCTTGTTATCACCTTCCCTTTGTATGGGATATAACGATAAATTCCATGCCTCGGATTGACAAACTTGACTTTGATATTCTCTGTTACTGTATAACTTCCATCTTCTCCGACTTTGACATCTACATCAAATTTCTTTGTTTGCATATTAGAATCATAAGTGACTTCATCATTTGCAAACACATTGTTTCCTGTCCCCATAAAAATCATGGCAGCCATCATGACTGCCATTATGGTACAGGTGATCCACTTTCTCATAGTGCTTTCCCCCTGTCCGTTCCTTAGAATTTTACTTGTACATTCTCACGCTCAGATTCATTCGAAACTTCAAATAATGGTTTTCTCTTAAATCCAAAGATTCCTGCGATGATATTGCCTGGGAATAACTCTGTCTTGGTATTATAGCGGTTTACAACTCCATTATAATATCTTCTGGAACCTGCGATCTCTTCTTCTAATCTCTGAAGCTGATCCTGCAATTTATTAAAGTTCTCATTAGCTTTTAATTCTGGATAGCTTTCAGACACTGCAAATAAAGATTTCAGTGCTCCTGACAGTACATTTTCCTGTTTGATCTTATCATCGATATTCGTTGCTGTCATCGCCTGATTTCTTGCGGCTACGACTTTCTCTAATGTCTCTGATTCGTGTTTCGCATAACCTTTGACGGTTTCTACATAGTTTGGAATCAAGTCGTAACGCTTCTTTAATGACACATCGATTGCTGAAAATGCCTCTTCTGTCTTGTTTCTTAATGTTACAAATCCATTGTATGAACTGATCAGCCATATCACAATGATAAGCACGATCACTCCGATTACGATCCCTGGTATCATGAGCTCTACCCCTTTCTTTGTTTGGTCAGTTTTCTTTATCATACGTTATTCGTATCAAAACTTCAACACTAAAATAAGCTGATCAACTCTCCCATATATTTATCATAATAATAGATATTTTCTGACAGAAATTCTTCTTTGCTTAATTGCTGATCAGACTTCTCTAATATGTGCAATAGATCCTCTTCCTGATCTTCTCCGTCATCAAACAGTAATAACATTTCATGAATACTGGTTGGCAGGAGATACAAACTCTTGTTATATTTTCTAGAAATATCATCCAGAAAATCTTCATAACAAATAACAGCTGCTCCATATCTCTGTATTTTGTTTGACACCATAAATACCGGTCTGTCTTCGGTATGTCCTCGGAAATCTTTATATACAGGCTCAAATTTAGCAGGCAGGAGCTGTTTTGTATTCTTCTTTGCACTCTCCCATAAAAACTGATCCGACCATTCTTCTTTGTTTGCCTTTTTATGATCGATTCTTTGTATGGATCGATCATCCAGATCAAGAATATCAAAAACAATTGCCATATCTTCCAAGAGTAAATATGGTCTCTCACTCCACTCCTTATCCTTCTCATTAAAATGCATCAAATGATAGATAATACGCTCGTTTTCTCTCTGCATGACTCCTTCTTTCTCGTTTTTTCTCATTTTCCTATCTATCATAACATTTAATGTTGCTGTCAGCAATATTTATAGTCGTCACTGTCACTGATGGATAGTGGTTTTTCATAGCTCCTGGTAATACTATTTTTTATGGAGGTATTTTATGAAAATCGATTTAAAAGAATTAGGAAAACGCATCAAACTTACCCGAAAAGGGCAAGATCTGACACAGGAAATGCTTGCTGAAAAAGCTGGTGTCAGTCAGCATTATATCTATGAAATCGAAGCTGGACGCAAAGCCATGTCTATTCATAGTTTTGCTTCTCTTACTACTGCATTGGATGTATCTGCTGATTATCTTTTATTTGGTGATGGGCAAAGAATATTTGATGTTGATACCCCTGCTCATCACAATAATCAATTGATGGAAATTGCAGCTGAACTTAATCCATCACAGAGAGATCATGTGCTTGAGATTCTGGAAGTGATGGTTCCTTATATTAAAAATTAATTGATTGCAAAATACGATAGATTTTTCTAACGTAAAATAGTGCCAAGATTTTTATTGATCTTGACACTATTTTTATTTGATCTGATATTTATTTTTTGATCTTTACTTTTTTCACACTGCTCCATCCAGAGTAGTATGTCTTTCCAGAAACTTTCTTGTATGTACGGATACGTACATAATATGTCTTTTTCTTTTTCAGCTTCTTAATTGTGTAACTTGTCGTTTTGTTCTTGCTGATTGTCTTTGTTTTGTTTCCTTTGGCAAATTTCTTGCTTGTGGAATACTGAATCTGATATCCGTTTCCAGCTGTGTTCTTTTTCCATTTTACAACTAGTTTTTTGCCTTTGGCATTTTTTGCACTTTTTAGTTTTGTTGTTTTGACGCTGACAGTTGGCTGTGTTGGTTTCTTTGTTGATGTCGTTGTTGCTGGCTGGCTTGGTGTTGTTGGCTCACTTGGTTTTGTTGGCTCACTTGGATTTACTTCATTACCTTCTACTTTGAATGTTCTTGCTGCTGTTTCTCTAAACAGTTTACCATCTCTATAGATTTTTCCAGTAATCGTTAATGTACCTGACTGATTTACTTTAATAATACGGTTTGGATATCCTCCACCTGCACCAATACCAATGGTCATTTTATTGTCTTTCATTGAAAGATTTTCTTCTTTTTCTGTTGCAGTAATAGATTCTCCATTTAGATTAAAATCTAATGTGTAAAATGTTTGTCTACTGTTACTTTCTCCATTTCCGTAATCCCATCCAAAGTCTGCTCCATTTAAAGTAATTGTATATGTCTGTCCGACTTTAAGTGTGTCTCCGCCTGCATCTATGGAAGGATTTTGACCTCCTTTAGCGTAGATTATAGATAAATCGCAATTAGCTACTCGTATGGACTCTTTTTTTGTACCAATTTTAATTTTTCCATCGTTAATATATGCAGTAACTGCAATATTCTTATTATCTTCCCATCCAATCGTTTCTGATGGTGCAGTAATCTGACATGTATTTCCGCTTACATTATTAATCTTACAATCTCCTGACCATTCATAAGTTAGCTGATTTTGATCCATACCTTCTACTTTAACACTTAATTGTCTACTTTCGCCTGGTTGTAAACATACGCCATAGTAATTTGCAATAGAAAGATTGTACACAGTACATGGAAGCTGACCTTCAAAAATAGGATTATCATTTGATTTTAACTGATAATCAAGTACTGTACTTCCCTTATCCTCATAAGCTGTAACTCTTGTTTCATCATCTGCATCTTTTTCTAAAATATTCTTATTCTGGCTAGAAAATTCAATTGTTAATGCATCCTCACCAAGATCTTCCTCATTAAACTCAACTGAATCTTTACCATCTTCAATCTTTATACAATATCCAACATGATATGACGCATCATATGGAAGGTATGCTTTTGTTGTTCCATTATCATCTTTCATATATGATGTGTCTCTATCTATATAATCGTTATCATCATTCCAACCACTGTGATATATTTCCAGATTAGCAGATACTTTGGAAGCATCTATAGAACGATACGCTATAATTTTATTTTCATCATCTACATCTAATGCAATATAGTATGGATCTTCTGATGGATCTGCAAAATTAATCCATTTTCCATACTTTGTTATTTTATCTTCCCTATTTTGTCCTAAATAAGTACAGATGAGTCCATCTCCTGCACCACCACCTGGAATTATGATTTTATGATTAGCTTTATCATATCTATACACTCCTTGTGTATCTAAAGCTTCCAGCTGACTTTCTTTGAAATCTGTGATTCCTGCAAAATTATCATTAACTTTGCTACAGAATTCCTCAACATCTATTTCCTTATTTGTATTAGCCTGCACTCCATACTGTAATACTGTATAAATCACTGCAGTCTGTAGATCAGGCATCTCTTTTTCATTGAAATATTCTTTGGGCTTATTTGCTATCATTGCAGCCATTGTCCAATTATTAAATATTTTCTGACTCTGTGTATCTTGCTCCGCTGATACATCTCTGACTGTAAAGATCGATGGTGTGGCAACCATTGTCAATGCTAATACAATTGACAACATCACAGCACTAATTTTTAGTTTCAATTTTTTCTTCATACAGTTTTCTCCCTTCAATTGATAGCTTTAGTATAACATAGAAAAAAAAACCCAGAAAGCCTAAACTTTCTGAGTCTTTGAAAATTATCATATTCAATCGTAGAAGTAAGAATTACTCGATGATTGTAGAAATTCTTCCCAATCCAACCGTACATTCATCATTACGAATGATAAAAGGTTCTTCTTCTGTTATCTTAATTGGTTGAATTAATTCAATTGTTATATCCAGTGTTTCCCCTGGCATAGCCATATCTATTTCTATTGGCAATTGAATCTCTCCTGTTACATCTGTCGTTTTGAAATAAAACTGCAGACGGTCACCATCAAAGTATCCTGTGTCTCGTCCACCTTCATTGATATCTAACATGTATACTTCTGCTGTAAACTTTGTATGTATAGAGGAAGCTTGATCCATTTCAGGCTGTGAATCTGGAATGTATTTATCCACCGCATCCATCAATTCCATGATCTTATCTCCCCATTCTCCATCTGGATCTTCAAGGGCTTTTAAAGCAGATCCATAGATAAACGGAATATCAGAGCCAACAAATCCGCACTGATATAGCTGGTCACGAATCCCCATTTCTACCAATTCCAGCATTTCCATATCATCTACCATATCACATTTATTCATAAATACTACAATATGTTGCATTCCCATATGATGAGCAATCATGATCTGTTCTGCCGTTTGTGACATAATTCCATCTATTGCAGATACTACTAGGATAGCTCCATATTCAATGCTAGATGTCAAGCTTATATTTCTCTCTTCTTTTGTTGTAAGAGTTTTTTTGATTGCATCTGTTAAAGTCGTTTTTCCATGACCTCGATATCCAATTATTCCTATCGTGCAATGAGTTTTCTTTCCTTCAAATGTTTCTTTCCCCATATTTATATCTCCCATTATCAGTTGTTTTTATTCTTCATAAATCATGACTTTACAGTCTTTCTTATAACAAGCAACACCATATTTAATGAAATTTCGCATTCCATCTTGCTTCAATTTAGCAATATAGTCTTTATCTTCAATCTGTTTTAAAGCCTGCTTGCACGCTGCATCCATATTTCCATCTTCGGCATACTTTAATTCAATGACGATTCCCGTTCGATTCTCCGGAGCCTCTATCAGAATATCACTGTATCCGATTCCTGATTCTGCATTTGACTTTATCAGCCAGCTTGACTTATATCCAAGAAGACCGAGTAAAATTCCGTGATAAAAATTTTCTTTCTTCTCTTTTGCGATTGCTGTATCTCTTATACTGATCGTATTCCATAGATAATCTCCAAAAAGCTGTTCAATTTTTTCTGGTTTTTTCTCTATAAACGCATTACAAAATATTTCTAGTGTTTTTCCATCATTTTTTGAAACATCACTAAACCATTCTTTGATCTTTTTTGTAAATAGATTTCTTATCTCTGTATTTGGTATCGACAAAAGATATTTACCATTTTGAGTTCGTCCCTGTTGTGTTAGATATCCTGTTGTAAAAAGCACACTCCACAAATTTTCTATACTCTTATCCAACTCATTATAGGTAAGCTCCTCTGCAATTTCCTTTTCAATACACTCTCCACTGATCAAACGCTCAATCTCATTCTTTGTCTGAATATCTGCCTTATCTATAAATCTGCGAACAATTTCATTTCCGCTAGAATTAGACCAAAAATCTTCTGGTAATGCATCGGGATCTGCACATAGACTTTTACAATAACGAATCACATCCCATGGGCAATAGATATCTGTATTTCCGAAACGATAACCATCATACCACTCCCTAATCTGAAGGTAATGATCTGATAAATTATAATCGCTAAGAATCTTTTTCACTTCTGTATCGGTAAATCCAAAACATTCATCATACTGAACATTGAGAATAGATAAAACTTCAAAATTATTAAGTCCGGTGAAAATGCTTTCTTTCGAAATTCTAAGACATCCTGTCAAAACTGCAAATTGTAGAAAATCATTTGTTTTTAGTACTTGCCCCAAAAGACCTCTCATGAGTTCAACCATTTCATCATAATAGCCTTTCTGAAAAGCTTTATCTAGCGGAACATCATATTCATCAATAAGAATAATCGTCTTTTCCCCATAATGTTTGCACAAAAGTTCTGATAATAGTCTGATACTATCTGTTATATCATCAGCTTTTCCATCTAAAAGGCTCTGAAATTGCTTAATCTCTTCTTCTATTAATTTATCACTATTTTTTAGATAATGGTGTCTTCGTGCTTCATTTTTAATAATCGTTGTAATCCGAATAATCGCTTCTTCAAAAGTTAATCCATCGATTCCTTTCAATGACAGAAAGATTACTGGATACTTACCCATATATTCATCACATAATTCTTTATTTTTAGAAATATATAGGCCTTCAAAAAGTGATTTATCCATACCAATTTCAAAAAAAGTACGTAACATACTCATATTGAGTGTCTTTCCAAAACGACGTGGTCGTGTAAACAGATTTACTTTTCCCCAATTTTGTAAGAGCTGTTCAATTAATTTTGTCTTATCTATATAATAAAATCCTAGCTTGCGAATATCTTCAAAATTCTCAATTCCAACTGGCAGCTTTAATGTTTGATTCATTCGGATCCTCCTATTAATTTTGCCTTACGACCAATGTTTCCTTTTTATTATAACTTGTTTTATATTTACTCACAACAAAGAATCCATTATAGAGAGATTAAATGAAGCAAAAAACAGGAGAATTAAAATTCCCCTGTTTTTTCACACTCTGTCTTCTAACCACTGTAGTATCTTTGGATATTCAATTTTCTCATAATCACTGACATCTACTTCTATCGTATCTCCCAAATCAAATTCGCCATAACCTCTTTGCGTACATCTTTTATAAAATTCTGTATAATCTAAAAGGTTGTCCGCATTTTTACGTTCTATTTTACTATCTGATCTATGGTAACTTGTTAAAATATGCCCTAAATGTCTGGAATCATCCAAATCTCTTTGTTTTTGTCTTTCAAATAAAACTTCAATCTGTCCAATAAGACGAATCGTACATACCTGATATCCATATTGTTTTGTCAACTTTTCCAATGTTGGTTTTTGTTTTAAGCTAAAAGGATAATCAGAAATCAAACTTTTCCCATGTAAAAAATCTTGTTCCATTTCATCATAGTATGTGTTCCATGCTCTCACAATTAATTCTTCTTTTTGTTCTAAAGTATCAAACCCATATTTATCCCAAAATTTTTCTTTTATATCATCTGGTGACAATAATCTTAATTCTGGAAAGTTTTTAATAATGATATTTGCCATATAACTTTTTCCAGTTCCTGGATATCCAGCTAAAAGAATCAATGTCTTTTTCATTAATCCATCCACTCTCCACCAACTAAATTAATAGATTGACCTGTTAAATAAGAAGAACAATCTGTCAGTAAAAAGATGGCTGCCTGAATCACATCTTGAAGATCTACCAATTTATGCATTGGAATGTTTTTCTTAAAATAAGGTAGTACTTCCTCTGGATCTAAATCACGTTTTTTCGCATATTCATATTTCAATCGATCCCACATTTCCGTATGTACAATTCCTGGACAAATAGAATTTACACGAATATTCTTGTCCGCAAATTCTTTTGCGATAGACTGTGTTAATCCCTGTACTCCAAATTTACTTGCACAATAGATTGTCTGCCATGAGCTCGCTTTTTTTCCTGACAGAGAAGACATATTAAGGATTGTTCCTCCACCATTTTTTAACATTTTATCAATTGCTACCTGACAACATAAAAATGTTCCTTTTAAATTAACATTCATCGTAAGATCCCAAAGTTCTTCATCACAATCAAGAAATGGTAACATCTTTGAAACTCCTGCAGAATTTACCCAAGATGTGATTGGTCCAAATTTTTCTTCTACATCTGAAGCTGCCGTCTCAATCTGTGTTTTGTTTGTGATATCTGTCTTATAAAATATTGCAACACCACCTGCTGCCTCAATTTCTTTTATAACTTCCTGCGCTTTTTCTTCATTCATATCAAGAATCGCTACTTTGGCTTCTCTTGCTGAAAAGTCTTTTGCCATTGCTGCTCCCATTCCACTTGCTGCTCCTGTAATGACAATAACCTTTCCTGTTAATTTTTCTGTATTCATATGATCACTCCTTATTTTAAATAGCTACTGATATCTACTGGTTTGTTGTTTGGCATTACCTGAATAAAAACATTGACATTTTTACCTAATAATGCTCTGAACTGATCATTTTCTTCTGAACTAGTAGAGATATTTTTGTATAATACACTTCTATCATTTCCAGCTCCCATTCCTCCAACATCAACTTCTTCAATGTTGATTCCATGGTCTACCAGATAATTTAATACTTCCGGTCCTTTCACAAGAAGTATCGTTGGTTCATCTAATCCTTGTGAAAAGAATGTGACACCATCTTCTTTGTTGAAGATTCCGATGGCAATTTCTTCTGGAATTGCCATCTCTAAAACTTCGATCATGTAATCATCTTCTGCTACAAGATCATCTACGATCACCACCTGTGTTGCTTTTTTATTTTTGATCCATGCTGTCATTACCTGTCCATGAATCAAACGATCATCAATCCTTGTTAATACTAAGTTTTCCACGACGCTTTGTTTCTCCTTTCTCAAATAAAGTTCCTTGAATTCCATGATAATCCGGATTTGTTGCAATCTCAATTAAGTCTTTTAGTGTACTGCTTTCAGTTCTTTCGGAGGCAACTGCAACCAGCATTGGCATATTCATTCCTGATACCAGACCGATCTTATGTGTTTTTGACATATATGCTGCACTCTGAAATGGTGTTCCAAAAACAATATCTGCTAAGATCAGTGTTCCTTCTGAATTCTCATTTTCTAAAATTATCTGATCTAGTTTTTCCCTATATGTATCTGCTGTCATTCCAGGATACAACGCTAATGTTTTGATTCCATAATCGTCTCCTGTTACCATGATCAGTGATTTTAATAGTCCCTCACAAAACTCTCCATGACTGATCAAAATTATGTTTACCATATTTATTGCCTCCTATTTTTGCATTATCTCCTTTTTATTATCCTACATATCCTAAAATTCCTGTATAGTATCCAATGATACCAACAACAAAGATCGCTACGATGATCCATAATGTATTTACTTTCTTTCGAAGCATCCACCATACAAGCATTGTAATTCCAAGTGGGATTAATCCCGGTGCTAATGAATTTAAAACTGTCTGGATTTTTGTAACTCCCTCACCAACTTTAATTGCTAATGGTGTATCTACTGCTACACGAGTTGCTGCCATAGAACCTACTACCATTAATCCAACAATACTGAAAGAATTAATAATTTTATCTACTGTTCCATCTTTTAAAATCTTTAACAGTGAAGTTTTTCCTTGTTTATATCCTGTCATAAACATAAAATATCCACATGCAAAAATCAATACTTCAAATACAACTGTCGCGAAAATTGGTCCAAGATAACTTCCATCTAATGCCATTGAGCATCCAATTCCAAATAAGATTGGGAAAAGGATTCCCTGCATTACTGTATCTCCAATACCTGCTACTGGTCCCATCAATCCTGTTCTTACTGAGTTGATATCTTTTGCTGTAACATTTTCTCCGTTCGCTCTTGCCTCTTCCATTGAACATGTAATACCATTAATGATCGGTCCAATTGTAAATACTTCTGAATTATAAAATACAAGGTATTTCTTTAATTCTGCTACCTGATCTTCTACTTTGTCATATAATGCTCTGATCGGTGTGATCATTAAGTTCGCAATTCCTAGTGCCTGTAATCTTTCATAATTGTAACATGCTTCTGTACTTGTAGTTAAAAGCCAAGTCTTGATCAATGTTTTCTTTGATAATTTCTTTTTCGGTCCATCAATTGTTTTTGTAATTTCCTCAGCTTCTTCTGTACTCTGACCTACCTCTTTTACTTCTACTTTCTTATTTACAGACAAACGTCTAACTTTCTTCTTTTCTCCCTGCTGCGCTGTTGTAGTTTTCTTATCATTAAAATATAAAATGATCGCTATAACCGCTGCAAAGATTGAAACTGCTGTCAAATCAAGTTTGCTATATTCTGTCAAGAAAAATCCTGCGAAAAACCATGGCATTAATGTTTTTTTACCAAGATAATTTAATAACATTGCAATACCTAAGGCAGGCATGATTCCTCCAACAACCTCTAATGCATTGATGATGCTTCCTGGAATCGCGTTTAACATAGACTGTGACCAATCACTTCCAAACATGATCATTGCAAAAACTGGTACTCCATATAAGAGTAATGCCATACAAAATGATGGCAGGTAGTTCATGATCCTTACACCTTTAATGTTTCCTTTTTCCAATAACCTGTCTGCTTGATGAATCCATGCTGCATTTACTGTCATATATACCTGATTTAATAATAATCCAAGCATACTAAATGGGATAGCAAATGTTACAGCCATTTTAGGGTCTGCTCCAGACATGATCGTAAGTGCTGTACCAAAAATTCCAGCTACGATCGTATTACTTGGCATGGTACCTCCTGCTGAGATCCATCCAAGATATATTAACTGAATGGTCGCTCCTGCGATCATACCAGTCATAGGTTCTCCCATAAATACACCAACCAATGTACCAGTTGTTAATGGATAAACTAAACATTTTGTGATTGGTCCAAAGAACCACCATTGTCCACATGTTGCTAATAAACCTACTAAAATTGCAGATATAACCATATATTATCCTCCTTAATGTTTCCCACTAAGAGAAACCATTACTTTTCCTTTCCTTGAGTACTTCTTTGTTTTGAGTTCTTCCCCCATCTCCTCTAATGATAATCTTGCACTAATGATTTTCTTTGTATCGATTACTCCACTTTCAAGCAATGAAATTGCTTTTCTGCTCGTATGTGGATTTAAATAAGATGTATAAATGCTCAATTCTTTTGTATATGCTTCAAATTGATTAAATGATACATTTTCTTCTGGATCACCTAATCCAAATAACAACACCTTTGCTCGTTTTCCCGCAATATGAATCGCCTGTTCCATTGTATTTTTTAAGCCTATACACTCTATCACATAATCGACATTTAATTTGTCAGCAATTTCTTCTATCTCTTGATCTGTACATGCCTTCGTTGCACCCAATTCTATTGCTAACTCTTGTTTATTCTCTTCTCGTTCAACAACGATCAGATTTTTTGGAGCTGTTAATTTTAGCAGTTGTAACATTAAACTTCCAATAGATCCCATACCATACATAACAATGTTAGAACCACTTTCTATATTCAGAAGATCCATCCCATGTAATACACATGATAAAGGTTCTGTAAATGCTGCATCTTCTAAATCCAGAGAATGATCAATTTTATATACATTTTCTTCTGGCGGATAAACATATTCTGCAAAACCTTTTGCTACACCATGTCTATGAATACAGAAATTTTGATATCCTTTTTTACACCACTCGCACCTTCCACAGCCCCAGCTTGGATCACAAGCTACCCTGTCTCCAGGTTTAAAATTTTCACAATTTTCTCCGACTTCTGTGACAATTCCTGAACATTCATGTCCTAAAATAATTGGAGGTACGACAACACTCGCTCCATTTTTTCCTTCAAACTTATGAATATCTGTTCCACAAAGTCCACACCACGCAACTTCAATCTTTACTTCATGATCTACTGGCTTGCGGTCTTTTATTTCTTTCACTTCATAAGTATGATTTCCTAGATAAAATCCAGCTTTCATTGTTGCCCTCCTTATTATTTTATATTTTTAAATAAGTTAATCTTTCGTTCAACAATTTCATCTATCGTATTTAAACATGGAACAACATTTTCTCTGTTTGAAATATTTTCTTTATTTTTATCATAACATTCCTTTGCTTTTTTGTTCCATCCAACAAGAAGTTCTGTTCCTACATTAAATTTACGAATTCCTAAATTAATGACTTTCTTAACGTCTTCTTCTTTGACTCCAGTACCCCCATGAATGACAAGTGGAATATCAATAACTTCTTTAATTTCTTTCAGTCTTTCAAAATTAATATTTGTTTTTGATTTATATTGTCCATGATTTGTACCAATTGCTACTGCTAATGCATCTATTCCTGTCTGTTTCACAAATTCTACAGCATCTTGTGGATCTGTATAACAAACATCTTTTTGATCAACAACAACTCCATCTTCTGTTCCACCAACAGTTCCTAATTCAGCTTCTACACTAACACCATTTTTCTTTGCATACTCAACCACTCTTCTTGTTCCAAGAATGTTATCTTTTAGTGGCAAGGATGATCCATCAAACATAACAGAACTATATCCGGCATCAATTGCTTTTCTAATCTCATCATAGTCTTTTGCATGATCTAGATGAAGAACTACATCAATTCCATATTGTTCTGCCATAGATTTGCAGACACTGACCAAATTTTTATGTCCAATATAATTTGCTGTTCCGCAACTTGTCTGAATGATCACGGGTGTTCTCTGATTAACTGCTGCCTTAATAATTGATGGTAACATTTCTAAATTATGTGTATTAAATGCTCCAATAGCCATATTAAGATCTTCTGCTTCCTTGAGTACTTCCTTTAATGTTGTATACATATTTCCTCCTTATTCTTTTTCATTGACTTTTCTTATCACGTTGTCACATCAAGTTATTCATGGCCATTGAATTTCTCATTTATTTTACCTGATGTAGTTATTTTAATCAATTTTGAAAAAAAAATAAATAGATTTTGACCGAAAACACTTTCATCCTTAAGCCTTCATGAAATTAATTATGAAACGATTTTCATCCATACATTGAAATTATTTTCGTGTACATGGTACAATTATTATAAATATTTAAACTCACTATTTATGGAGGTCCTATCATGATTTTTCAAATTGATAAAACTATATATGAACAGTTATCAGAAACCGAACGATATATTGTTGATTTTATTAGCCAAAATGAAGACAAAATTTCTTATCTGTCCATTACAAATATTGCCGATAAAACATTTTCATCCCCAGCCACAGTATCTAGAACAATTCAAAAATGTGGTTTTAAGGGAATCGCAGAATTGCGTTATCTAATTTCAAAAGAGGATAAGGATAAAAGTAAAAATGTATCTCCTTATGCCATCAATAAATTATTAGATAAGGTCTATCAGGAATCTACACAAACAATTGAAAATATTCCAATCCCTGCAATTTTAAAAGCCATAGATCATATTAATAATGCTGAAAAAATTTTCATCTATGCCCGAGGTTTTACAGCGATGTTTGCAGAACATTTTCAGATGTATCTCCAATTAATGGGATATAATGCTGTCGTTGTCAAAGACGTAAAATGGATGGAACAAACAAAAAATTTAGTTACTTCTGCAGACACTGTGTTTGTCTTATCTGTGAGAAATACGACTCCAGAACTTGCTCAATCTCTCCGTGTCGCTCGTCACATTGGTGCAAGAACTGTTGTATGTTGCTGCAAATCTATGACTGAATTAGAAAAATATGCAGATGTTGTTTTAATTGGACATTCCAATGTTATCATGGAGGAAAAGGGTCTTACTGTGTATTCTCATCTTCCTCTATTGATCATTACAGAAACCATTATTAATTATCTTAGTACAGATGCTGAAGCTTTGTAAAATTCCATTTTCTTATCAAAAAAAGGGATACAAAAGGTCTAAGCCTTCTGTATTCTTCCTAATTATCTTATTTCGCTGTAACGACAAAACTTTATATTGTACTTCAAATTCTTTTCTTTAATCTTTCTTTGTCTTCTTCTGAAATATCTAGTGCTTCCATTGCTTTACACATTTGCCTTCTCTCTCCTTCCGTTTCCTTAAAATACTTCACTGTATTTTTCAATTCATCATCAAACATATCTATAGAACTTGTACATCGAAAATCATGCATCAATTTTCCAACAGGATCATCATCATTCTTATAACTTCCATTCACATAAATTATATGTGAGCCATCTTCAAATCTTTCCTTCGTTTCTTGTATAATTCGTTCTACATGATATAATGGCAAACCTTTGTCCATATAATCATTCTATGTAATGAAAATTACATATGAATCATGAAGTTCCTTAAACTTCTGTTTTGCTTTTAACATCTTTGTATCTAACATGCTACTATGAAATCTTGCTCTATGAGCATCTGCTCCCACATCGGCTCTTTGAACTTCAACATTTCGATCATGTTATTGTTGTAATATTAATTATATTATAATCATTTTAAAAATATATACATTTATCTAAAAAAGACCCAGAAAGCCTAAACTTTCTGAGTCTCATAAATATTATCCTAAATTCAATCGTAGAAGTAAGAATTACTCGATGATTGTAGCAACTCTTCCTGATCCTACTGTACGTCCACCTTCACGGATAGCGAAAGATAATCCCTGAGCCATAGCGATTGGGTGAATTAATTCGATAGTCATTTCTACGTTGTCACCAGGCATGCACATTTCTGTTCCTTCTGGTAATTCGATAACACCTGTAACGTCTGTTGTTCTGAAGTAGAACTGTGGACGATAGTTGTTGAAGAATGGAGTATGACGTCCACCTTCATCTTTTGTTAAAACGTATACCTGAGCTGTGAATTTTGTATGGCATGTGATTGAACCTGGCTGGCAAAGAACCTGTCCTCTTTCGATTTCGTCTCTCTGAACACCACGTAATAATGCACCAATGTTATCTCCAGCCTGAGCTTCGTCTAACAGTTTACGGAACATTTCTACACCAGTTACAACAACTTTTCTTGTTTCTTCTTTGATACCAACGATTTCAACTTCGTCAGATACGTGAAGAACACCACTTTCTACTCTACCAGTTGCTACTGTACCACGTCCTGTGATAGAGAATACGTCTTCGACTGGCATTAAGAAAGGTTTGTCTGTATCACGCTGTGGATCTGGAATGTAGCTGTCAACAGCATCCATTAATTCCATGATCTTATCTCCCCATGGTCCAGCTGGATCTTCGATAGCTTTTAAAGCAGATCCCTGGATGATAGGAATGTCGTCTCCTGGGAATTCGTATTCATTTAATAATTCACGAATTTCCATTTCTACTAATTCTAATAATTCTTCATCGTCTACCATATCACATTTGTTCATGAATACTACGATGTAAGGAACACCTACCTGACGAGATAACAGGATATGTTCTTTTGTCTGAGCCATTACACCATCAGTAGCAGCTACTACTAAGATAGCTCCGTCCATCTGAGCTGCACCAGTGATCATGTTCTTTACATAATCGGCATGGCCTGGGCAGTCAACGTGAGCGTAGTGACGTTTTTCTGTTTCATACTCAACATGAGCTGTAGAGATTGTGATACCACGTTCTCTTTCTTCTGGAGCTTTATCGATATCTTCAAAGTTCTCAGCTGTGTTTCCTTCTACTCTTTCAGCTAAAACTTTAGTGATTGCTGCTGTTAAAGTTGTTTTACCATGGTCAACGTGTCCAATAGTACCAATGTTGCAATGAGGTTTAGTTCTCTCAAACTTTTCTTTTGCCATTTTAATTGTCCTCCTTATTCGCCCTATGGGCAATTACAATAATGTTTCAAACTTCAATATAGTTGCCCAGCAAAGGGCCGTCCTAAATTTGATTATATTTCATTTAAACAAATATTTCAAGACTATTTTGACAAAATAGCCTCGAAATATTTATATATTAATTTTCTTACTTGTCAGCAAGTACTTTTTCCTGTACGTTCTTTGGTACTGGTTCGTATTTTTCAAAGAACATAGAGTAGTTACCACGTCCCTGAGTTCTAGAACGTAAGTCTGTAGAATATCCGAACATTTCAGATAATGGAACGAATGCACGAACCATCTTACCGCTCGCGATATCATCCATACCTTCGATACGTCCACGACGAGAGTTGATATCTCCGATAACGTCTCCCATGTATTCTTCAGGCATTGTAACTTCGACTCTCATGATTGGCTCAAGCAAGATAGCTCCAGCTTTCTGCATAGCCTCTTTAAATGCCATAGATCCGGCAATGTGGAAGGCCATTTCACTAGAATCGACATCATGGTAAGATCCATCATATACTGTAGCTTTAACACCAAGTACTGGGAATCCTCCTAAGATACCAGACTGAGCTGCTTCTTCGATACCTTCTCCAACTGCTGGGATATATTCTTTAGGAATAGATCCACCAACAACTGTAGATTCGAATTTGAACAGTTCTTCTCCATTGGCATCCATTGGCTCAAAGTGAACTTTACAGTGACCATACTGACCACGACCACCAGACTGTTTAGCATATTTGCTGTCAACGTCAACGGCTTTTGTAAATGTTTCTTTGTATGCTACCTGAGGAGCACCAACGTTAGCTTCTACTTTGAATTCACGAAGCAGACGGTCAACGATGATTTCCAGATGAAGTTCACCCATTCCGGAAATAATTGTCTGTCCTGTTTCATGATCTGTATGAGCTCTGAATGTAGGATCTTCTTCAGCAAGCTTAGCAAGTGCTTCAGCCATTTTACCCTGATCACCTTTAGTTTTAGGTTCGATCGCTACGTCGATAACTGGTTCTGGGAATTCCATGGATTCCAGAATTACAGGATGCTGTTCATCACAGATTGTATCACCAGTTGTTGTAGATTTGAAACCTACTGCAGCTGCGATATCTCCTGAATATACGATATCTAATTCTTCACGCTTGTTAGCATGCATCTGTAAGATACGTCCAACACGCTCTTTTTTGTTCTTTGTTGCATTTAATACGTAAGATCCTGATTTGCATGTTCCAGAGTAAACACGGAAGAATGCAAGTTTACCTACGAATGGGTCTGTCATGATCTTAAATGCTAAAGCTGAGAATGGTTCATCATCAGATGAATGTCTTTCAACTTCGTTACCATCTTCATCGACACCTTTGATAGCTGGGATGTCTGTTGGAGCTGGCATAAATTCGATAATAGCATCCAGTAATTTCTGAACACCTTTATTTCTATATGCTGTACCACAGCATACTGGAACTGCTTTACATTCGCATGTTCCTTTTCTTAATGCAGCTTTTAAATCATCAACACTTGGTTCTTCACCTTCAAGATACTGCATCATCAGATCGTCGTCTAATTCACAGATCTTTTCGATTAATTCTGTGTGATAAAGTTCTGCTTCTTCTTTCATATCTTCTGGGATTTCAACGATAGAGATGTCTTCACCTTTGTCATCATTGTAGATGTAGGCTTCCATCTCGAATAAGTCGATGATTCCTTTGAAGTCGTCTTCTTTACCGATAGGTAACTGAAGTACTGCTACGTTAGCTCCCAGACGATCTTTCATCTGATCAACTGCTCCGTAGAAGTTAGCACCTAAGATATCCATCTTATTGATGAATGCCATTCTAGGTACGTTATAAGTATCAGCCTGTCTCCATACGTTTTCAGACTGAGGCTCTACTCCACCTTTTGCACAGAAGACTGCTACTGCACCATCAAGTACACGCAGAGAACGTTCTACTTCAACTGTGAAGTCAACGTGCCCTGGAGTATCAATGATATTGATACGATGCTCTAAAGCACCTTTTTTAGGCTTGCAATGATCCTGCAGTGTCCAATGACATGTTGTAGCTGCAGAAGTGATTGTGATACCTCTTTCCTGTTCCTGCTCCATCCAGTCCATAGTAGCAGTACCATCATGAGTATCACCGATTTTATAGTTTACACCAGTGTAATAAAGGATACGCTCTGTTGTTGTTGTTTTACCAGCATCAATATGAGCCATGATTCCGATATTTCTGGTTCTCTCTAATGGATATTCTCTTCCAGCCAAGATTTTTTCCTCCTATAAGTTTTAACATAGAAGCATGTCTGGCAAGACGCCAGAACAGATTCTTGAAATTAGAATCTGTAATGTGCGAATGCTTTGTTTGCTTCTGCCATCTTGTGCATATCTTCTTTTTTCTTTACAGATGCTCCTGTATTGTTGGAAGCGTCAAGAAGTTCTTTTGCAAGACGTTCTTCCATTGTTCTTTCTCCTCTTTTACGTGAGAAAGTTGTAATCCAACGAAGCGCTAATGCCTGTCTTCTGTCTGGTCTAACGTCGATAGGCACCTGATATGTTGCTCCACCGATACGTCTAGCTTTTACTTCAAGAACTGGCATGATGTTGTTCATAGCTTCTTCGAATACTTCTAAAGCTGGTTTTCCAGCTTCTTTTTCGATACGGGCAAATGCTCCGTATACGATTTTCTGAGCAACTCCTTTTTTACCATCTAACATAATGTTGTTGATTAATTTTGTCACAACCTTATTGTTGTAAATAGGATCTGCTAATACGTCTCTTTTCGCAATATGTCCTTTACGTGGCACGGTTCTTCCCTCCTTAATAATCATTAATTCATCGGTACTCATACTTAGTTATTGCATGTTCGTGCAGGACTTTTATATCTCCTGTAACCTTTGTAGGAAACAATAAAGTTCCGGCACAACTATACAAGGTAGCGTTTAATCACGCTGCTTTGTACCAATTTAGTTTTGTTTTATTTTTTCTTAGGTCTTTTAGCTCCATATTTGGAACGAGCCTGCATTCTGTTAGCTACACCTGCTGTATCAAGTGTACCTCTAACGATATGGTAACGAGTACCTGGTAAGTCCTTAACACGACCACCACGAATCAGAACAACACTATGTTCCTGTAAGTTATGTCCTTCACCTGGGATATAACTTGTTACTTCGATTCCGTTAGAAAGACGAACTCTGGCGATCTTACGTAAAGCAGAGTTAGGCTTTTTAGGAGTTGCAGTTTTAACAGCTGTACATACACCTCTCTTCTGTGGTGAGCTTGTGTCTGTAGCTTTCTTCTTTAAAGAGTTAAATCCTTTCTGAAGTGCTGGTGCTGTAGATTTCTTTACAGATGTTTTTCTCCCTTTTCTAACTAATTGGTTAAAAGTTGGCATTGATTTCACCTCCATACATGTTTTCTACTGTGGTTACTTAAATTCACCTTGTGACTATACATGCACTTCTTGGTTTTGCTCCCCAAAAAGGCATGCTAGGCTATTATAAAATGCCTGCATGCCTTTGTCAAGACCTTTTCCCAAGATTTTTATTAATTTCTATATATTTTTATCTTTTTGGAAATCTCATTCTATGGATCTTATTCGAAATCTTTTCTTATCCTACTGTCTTCAGAAATGCTTTCTCGTCACATCTCTGATATCGACCCTGACAGCTTCTATTCTGATCTCTTTTCTTGATCTCAATGTTTCGATTTCTTTGTTATATGGCTTCTTTACGCCATTTTCTTAATATATAAAAATCAATCTCTTATTCTTGAGAAAATATTTAGTTAATAAGTTCCAAATTATTTTGTTAACGGGTTACACTTTGCTTTAGTTACCAGTTACAAATTTTTTAAATGCTCCACCGGTCAGCTGATCGAATGTTTGTTGATCTCTTATCTGAATCTTTCTTGTTTTGATTCCTCGTCTCTTGGAATCTTTCTTGTTTTGATTCTTTTTCTTTGATCATCTTCTGATCTTATCTTAAGATCTTGTTCATTCTCTCTATTCTTCGTATTATCTTTATGAGGTTGACTCCTTTACCGTTCTATCCGCTTCTAGGACTCTTATGTTCTCTCCCGAGATCATAATATCCTGTTGAGTCAGTCTCATGATTCCCAATCATCTTAATACTTCTGATCCATCAGCTGCCGGTTTTAAAAGCCTTTCCGTTAGCCTTATGGAGCAACTTGGGCGATTCTCCTTTCTTTTAAAACTTATCTTTCATTTGTTGATTTTATTATATCAATATCTGTTTACTTTGTCAATTAAATAGTTTTTTCAGATTTCTTAAGGATTTTACATACAATAAACAGATTATAGTTTGATAGACTGAAGTTGGTGGAATATTATAAAAATGGTTATCTGTCTGCGACGCGCTTTCGCTCGACTCACACGTAACTGTACTAAGCTCCTGAATGGTCATCCGACCATCCACTCGCTAAGTGCAGACGTGTTCCTACGGTCGCCAACAGATAACCATTTTTATAATATTCAATAATTTCAGTTATCGAAACCACTATGAGATATGTATGTTGAACGGTATTGGCTTGCGCTCTGGGTATCGATAAATGAAGATAAAATATTTTACGTATGCACCAAATACTGTAATTGTCCACACTATAGTCTTCTGGTATATGATAAAAAATAAATAAAAAACCACAAACGCAGCGGTGGAATTTTTGCTCATATTTTGAACAAATCGCTTATCCGCCCAATTTCCTACGATAACTCGCTCTGAAGTTTATCTAAGACAAGAGTCTCTGAAGCTCAGACAATCGTCCAATTGGGCTGCGAATTTATTCAAAATATGGCAAAATTCCAATGCTGCGTTTGTGGTTTTTTATTTATTTTTTATCATATACTCAAAGCCTACAGTTAGCCAACTACAAATTCAAATTATTCTTCAATATCAAATTCTTCATCCTCGAAATCGATTTCATCTCCGATCGTGAAATCATTTTCATCTGTGCTGATCTTGACATCTCTGTAACGTCTCATACCTGTTCCGGCTGGGATCAATTTACCAAGGATTACGTTTTCTTTTAATCCTACTAATGGATCGACTTTTCCTTTGATTGCTGCATCTGTAAGAACTTTTGTTGTCTCCTGGAAAGAAGCTGCTGATAAGAAGGAATCTGTTGCCAAAGATGCTTTTGTGATACCAAGCATGATCTGGTCTGCTGTTGCAGTCTGAAGACCCTGTTCTTCCATCTCTTTGTTTCTCTTCTCAAGTTCTAATACATCAACCATTGCTCCTGGTAAGTATCCTGTGTCTCCACCGTCTTCGATACGTACTTTCTTAAGCATCTGACGTACGATAACCTCAACGTGCTTGTCGTTGATATCTACACCCTGTAAACGGTATACTCTCTGTACTTCGCGGATCATGTAATCCTGTACTGCACGGATTCCCTTGATTCTTAATAAATCGTGAGGGTTGATAGAACCTTCTGTAAGTTCATCTCCGGCTTCAAGGATCTGTCCTTCCTGTACTTTCAGACGAGATCCGTAAGGGATCAGATATGTCTTCACATCGCCAGTTTCTCTGTTTGTGATGATGACTTCACGTTTCTTCTTTGTATCTTTTAACTGCACTTCTCCACCAAATTCTGCGATGATCGCAAGTCCTTTTGGTTTACGTGCTTCAAATAACTCTTCGACACGAGGAAGACCCTGTGTGATATCATCACCGGCTACTCCACCGGCATGGAATGTTCTCATTGTAAGCTGTGTACCTGGCTCACCGATTGACTGTGCTGCGATGATTCCGACAGCTTCTCCAACCTGTACGGCCTGACCTGTTGCCATGTTGGATCCATAACACTTCGCACAAGCTCCAACTCCGGATTTACATGTTAACATCGTACGGATCTTAACAGATGTATATCCTGCATCACAAACGGCTTTCGCACGTTTTGGTGTGATCATGTGGTTTGCTTTTACAATGACTTCACCAGTTTCTTTATTCACAAGCTCTTCTGCTGCGTATCTTCCTGTGATACGTTCTTCTAAGCTTTCGATAACTTCCTGTCCATCCATGAATGCTTCTACATACATTCCTGGAATTTCCTCTCCAGTACCTTCACAGCAATCCTGTTCACGAATGATCAGATCCTGTGATACGTCTACCAGACGACGTGTTAAGTATCCTGAATCGGCTGTACGAAGGGCTGTATCGGACAGACCTTTACGAGCTCCATGCGCTGAAATGAAGTATTCCAGTACGTCAAGACCTTCACGGAAGTTAGACTTGATTGGTAATTCGATCGTACGTCCTGATGTATCGGCCATCAGTCCACGCATACCTGCTAACTGTTTGATCTGCTGGTTAGAACCACGGGCTCCGGAATCGGCCATCATGAAGATGTTATTTAATCGGTCTAATCCTGTGATCAGTTTATCTGTTAAAACGTCATCGGCGTCGAACCATGTCTTAACAACCGCTTTATAACGTTCTTCTTCTGTCATCAGACCACGTTTATACTGTTCTGTAATGAATTCTACCTGTTTCTGTGCATCTCCTAAGATCTGAGGTTTCTCAGGTGGCACTGTCATATCGGAAATGGATACTGTTAAGGCTCCTCTTGTAGAGAATTTGTATCCGATCGCTTTGATATCATCTAAGACTTCTGCAGTCTTTGTTGCTCCATGAATGTTGATACATTTATCAAGGATCTGTTTTAACTGTTTCTTTCCTACGTGGAAATCAATCTCATATGCTAAAGCATTCTCTGGTTTGCTTCTGTCTACAAATCCTAAATCCTGTAAGATGATCTCATTAAACAGGATACGTCCAAGTGTACAATCTACAACCTGAGAAATAGGATTTCCGTCTTTGTCTACACCTGTACGTCTTACTTTGATCTTAGAATGAAGTGTGATCACCTTATTTTCATAAGCTAAGTATGCTTCGTTCTCAGATTTGAAGTATTTACCTTCACCTTTGTCTCCATCTTTCTCTAATGTCAGATAGTAGATACCAAGTACCATATCCTGAGAAGGAACAGCTACTGGACCACCATCAGATGGTTTTAACAGGTTGTTTGGTGATAACAGAAGGAATCTACACTCTGCCTGTGCTTCCACAGATAATGGAAGATGGACAGCCATCTGGTCACCGTCGAAATCGGCATTGTATGCTGTACATACCAGTGGATGCAGACGGATTGCTTTACCTTCTACCAGAATAGGCTCAAATGCCTGAATTCCCAGTCTATGCAGTGTCGGTGCACGGTTTAACATAACCGGATGTTCTTTAATGACGTCTTCTAAGACATCCCATACTTCTGGCTGAAGTTTTTCAACCATTTTCTTTGCTGATTTAATGTTGTGAGCTAATTTGCGCTCTACTAATTCTTTCATAACGAATGGCTTGAATAATTCGATCGCCATTTCTTTTGGAAGACCACACTGGAAGATCTTTAAGTCTGGTCCTACTACGATAACGGAACGTCCAGAATAGTCTACACGTTTTCCTAACAGGTTCTGACGGAAACGTCCCTGTTTACCTTTTAACATGTCTGATAATGATTTTAATGCACGGTTTCCTGGTCCTGTGACTGGACGTCCACGTCTACCATTATCGATCAGGGCATCAACTGCTTCCTGTAACATTCTCTTTTCGTTTCTTACGATGATATCTGGCGCTCCAAGTTCTAATAATCTCTTCAGACGGTTATTTCTGTTGATGATACGTCTGTAAAGGTCATTTAAGTCAGATGTAGCAAAACGTCCACCATCTAACTGAACCATTGGACGGATATCTGGAGGGATGACTGGAACTGCATCCAAGATCATCCATTCTGGTTTATTCTCTGAGTTGCAGAATGCTTCTACAACTTCCAGTCTCTTAACGATTCTGGCTCTCTTCTGACCTGTAGCAGTTTTGAACTCATCCTGTAAGGATTTTGCTTCTGCTTCCAGATCAATGGCCTGAAGCAGTTCTTTCACTGCTTCAGCACCCATTCCTACACGGAATGTATCTCCGTATTTTTCATACGCTTCTCTATATTCTTTTTCAGTTAATACCTGTTTATATGCAAGATCTGTATCTCCAGCATCTAAAACGATATAGCATGCGAAATATAAAACCTTTTCCAGTGTTCTTGGTGAAATATCAAGAATCAGACCCATACGGCTAGGAATTCCTTTAAAATACCAGATATGAGATACTGGAGCTGCTAATTCGATATGTCCCATTCTTTCACGACGGACACTTGCTTTTGTCACTTCAACACCGCATCGGTCGCAGACAACACCTTTATAGCGAACTTTTTTGTACTTTCCGCAGTGACACTCCCAGTCCTTTGTAGGCCCGAAGATCTTCTCACAGAAAAGCCCGTCTTTTTCAGGTTTTAATGTTCGATAGTTGATCGTCTCAGGTTTCTTTACTTCTCCTCTAGACCACTCACGGATCTTTTCTGGAGAAGCCAACCCGATCTTAATTGCATCAAATGAAATTTTATTGCTTTGATATTCATTGCTTGATTCCATCATTTAAGGCTGCTCCTTCCTAAATTGCTCGCCAATCTACATGATTGTGTTATCTTCACCTTCTGATAAGTCTCCGTGTTTATATCCTAAAGCACCGAGTTCAGATTCGCTTTCTTCATAATTGTTGAAGACACCGTCTCCTTCGATCATTGGTGCAAGATCCTGATTTGCATCTCCACCATCAACATCTTCTCTTAATTCAACTTCTTCAGCGTTCTCGTCAAGAATTTTAACATCTAATGCCAGTGACTGGAATTCTTTTAATAATACTTTGAAAGATTCTGGAACACCTGGTTCAGGGATGTTATCACCTTTGATGATCGCTTCGTATGCTTTCACACGACCTACAACGTCATCAGACTTGAATGTCAGGATCTCCTGAAGTGTGTATGCTGCACCATAAGCTTCCAGTGCCCATACCTCCATCTCTCCAAAACGCTGTCCACCGAACTGAGCTTTACCACCCAGTGGCTGCTGAGTTACTAATGAGTAAGGACCAGTAGAACGTGCATGGATCTTATCATCTACCAGATGATGCAGTTTCAGGTAATGCATGAATCCGATTGTTACAGGACTGTCAAATTCTTCTCCTGTACGACCGTCTCTTAATCTTACTTTACCAGTTGTATCAATTGGTACACCCTGCCATTCTTTTCTATGGTCTCTGTTTTCATATAAATAATCCATTACATCATCATTAACTTTATCACGCCATTTCGCGTCAAATTCTTCCCATGATGTATTGGCATAGTCATTTGCCATTCTTAATGTATCTGCGATATCGTTCTCGTCTGCACCATTGAATACTGGTGTAGCAACATTAAATCCAAGAACTTTTGCTGCTAAGGACAGATGGATCTCTAACACCTGTCCGATATTCATACGTGAAGGCACACCTAATGGGTTCAGTACGATATCTAATGGACGTCCGTTTGGTAAGTATGGCATATCTTCTACTGGCAGAATACGGGAAATTACACCCTTGTTACCATGTCGACCAGCCATCTTATCTCCTACAGAAATCTTTCTCTTCTGAGCAATGTATACACGAACGCTCTTGTTTACTCCAGGAGGAAGTTCGTCTCCATTCTCTCTTGTGAAGATCTTCGTATCCATAACAACTCCGTAAGCACCATGTGGCACTCTTAAAGATGTATCACGGACTTCTCTTGCTTTCTCACCGAAAATCGCACGTAACAATCTCTCTTCAGCTGTTAATTCTGTTTCTCCCTTAGGAGTAACTTTTCCTACCAGGATGTCACCGGCACGTACTTCTGCACCGATACGGATGATACCGTTATCATCTAAGTCTTTTAAGACATCTTCACTTAATCCTGCAAGATCTCTTGTGATTTCTTCCTGACCAAGCTTAGTATCTCTGGCTTCTGCTTCATATTCTTCGATATGAACAGATGTGTAAACGTCATCCTGTACCAGACGCTCACTTAACAGTACCGCATCCTCGTAGTTATATCCTTCCCATGTCATGAAACCGATCAATGGGTTCTTACCAAGAGCCATCTCTCCGTTGCTTGTTGAAGCACCGTCTGCTAAGATGTCTCCCTTTTCTACTCTGTCTCCTACAAATACGATCGGACGCTGATTCATACAGTTACCCTGGTTGCTTCGTGCAAACTTGATAACATTGTACTCATCTCTCTGACCGTCATCATTACGAACTACGATCTTTGTACTTGTAGATCTTTCTACGACTCCGCCATTTCTTGCTGTGATGCAGACTCCAGAGTCATATGCAGCCTTGGATTCCATACCTGTTCCAACAACAGGAGCTTCTGTAGAAAGAAGTGGTACTGCCTGACGCTGCATGTTGGATCCCATCAGCGCACGGTTAGCATCATCGTTCTCCAGGAAAGGAATCATGGATGTAGCTACTGAGAATACCATCTTTGGAGATACGTCCATTAAGTCAAGGTTTACTTTATCAAATTCTGATGTATCCTCACGGAAACGTCCGGATACATGAGTATTTACGAAATGTCCATCTTCGTCAACAGGTTCGTTCGCCTGTGCTACTACATAATTATCTTCTTCATCAGCTGTTAAATAAACAACTTTGTCTGTAACAACTGGATTCTCAGGATCTGATTTATCCAGTACACGATATGGAGCTTCGATAAATCCATACTCGTTAATTCTCGCATAAGTAGCAAGAGAGTTGATCAGACCGATGTTAGGTCCTTCAGGTGTCTCGATCGGACACATTCTTCCGTAATGTGTATAATGTACGTCACGGACTTCGAATCCGGCACGATCACGAGACAGACCACCTGGTCCTAATGCAGATAAACGTCTCTTATGTGTTAACTCAGACAGTGGGTTGTTGTGGTCCATGAACTGAGATAACTGAGAACTTCCAAAGAACTCTTTCACTGCTGCTGTTACTGGTTTGATATTGATCAATGACTGTGGTGAGATAGATTCAATATCCTGAGTTGTCATTCTTTCACGAACAACTCTTTCCAATCTTGAAAGACCGATACGATACTGGTTCTGAAGCAGTTCACCTACAGCACGGATACGACGGTTTCCTAAGTGGTCAATATCATCATCATGTCCAATTCCATACTCTAAATGGATATTGTAGTTGATGGATGCTAAGATATCTTCTTTTGTAATATGTTTTGGAATCAATTCATGAATATTTTTCTTCAGAGCTTCTTTTAATTCTTCTCCTTCATATCCTTCTTCTAAGATCTTCTCTAATACAGGATAGAAAACATCTTCATGAACACCGATCTCTTCTGGATTGAAATCTACATATTCAGCAAGATTTACTTCCATGTTGGAAAGTACTTTTGTAGCACCTTCTTCTGTCTGGATCATAACACTTGCTACGGCTGCGTTCTGAATCTTATCTGCAAGTTCCATGTCCACATTCGTTCCAGCTTCTGCTAATACTTCTCCAGTTGTTGGATCTAAAACATCTTCTGCTAAGATAAATCCACTGATACGATTTCTTAATGCTAATTTTTTATTGAATTTGTAACGTCCAACTTTCGCAAGATCATATCTTCTTGGATCGAAGAACATGCTGTTGATCAAGCTTTCCGCACTATCTACAGATAATGGTTCTCCCGGACGGATCTTCTTATATAATTCTAACAGACCATCTTCATAGTTATCAGATGGGTCTTTTTCAATACTTGCAAGGATCTTTGGTTCTTCACCAAATAATTCTTTGATCTCTGCGTTTGTTCCGATACCTAATGCACGGATCAAAACTGTGATAGGCACTTTTCTTGTACGGTCTACACGTACATTGAATACATCATTGGAATCTGTTTCATATTCAAGCCAAGCACCACGGTTTGGAATAACTGTGGAAGAGTATAACTCTTTACCAATCTTGTCATGAGCAATTCCATAATAAATTCCAGGGGAACGCACTAACTGACTGACGATAACACGTTCAGCTCCGTTGATGATAAATGTTCCTGTTGCTGTCATTAAAGGAAGATCGCCCATAAAAATCTCATGCTGCTTGATTTCATCAGTCTCTTTATTATGAAGTCTTACTTTCACTTTTAAAGGTGCAGCGTATGTTGCATCTCTTTCTTTACATTCTTCAATTGAATATTTGACGTCATCTTTACATAATTGATAGTCAACAAATTCCAAGCTTAACTGATCGCTGTAATCTTCGATTGGGGAGATATCTTCAAATACCTCTGCTAATCCTTCTCTTAAAAACCAATCATAGGAATCCTTTTGAATTTCGATCAGATTTGGTACTTCAAGGACGTCATCCTGTCTGGCATAGCTGATTCGCATCCCTGTACCTGATTTTATTGGCTGTATTCTGTTCTTTTCCATGGACGTTTTTCACCTCTTGATCTAAACCTGGTTTATATACTACATCAACTGTAAGAAACCCTCTATCTTACTATATCTTTCTTACAATCTTATTCTTAATTTTACATAGAGTGTGGGCAGACAAACCCACATTAAGACATTTTCTTATATTACCATATAGAATTTATCATGTCAATAACTATTTTTAAATACATGAAAAAAGCCCCTGAAAATGTTTCTCATCTGCATTTTCAGGGGCTTTTTATTGAAATGTATGGTTAAAATTGAGTTTTCAGCATTTTGTTGTTTTCTACATCTCTTTTATATACTTCGCAATCTCATCGATACAGTCTTGTGTCTGTGGGAGGCTTCCAAGACGGTCAAAGAATCCGTGGTCTAATCCTTCATAGTAGATCACATCGAAATCTTTGCCTGCTTCCTGCATACGTTTTTCAAATTCTTGATTGCAAACTCTGAAATAATCGAATTCCGCTTCGATCATCAGGACTTTTGGCAAACAGTCAAGATGTTCACTGAACAATGGGGAAATTTCTCCATCTAAAGTTGATTCCCCATTTTGTAAATACAGCTCATTCATAGAATCATTTAACTCTTTAAAACGGAACAGGCGGTTCATGATATAATCCTTTTGTTCTTCCTCCATCTGGTATAGTGAGTAATCCCAATTGTATGGTGTATCTTCTGCTACACTCATATCCATAACTCCGTATACAGATACAACCAGTTTCATTCTTTGTTTTTTATCTTTCAGGCAAGCATTAACCGCCAAATGGCCTCCTGCACTTTCTCCCATGATTGCCATCTTATCCGTATCAATATTGAATCTGTCTGCATTATCTTCTAACCAGTCGATCGTTCCAAGTACGTCTTCTTCTGCTCCTGGATATGGAGTTTCAGGTGCCAGACGATATTCCGGCGAGACAACAACCGCACCTGACTGCTGTGCAAGATAACGGCACTGATTTCCTTTTGTCCTGACATCTCCGCCAATAAACCCGCCGCCATGAATAAATAACGCAAGCTTTCTTTTTTCTTTTGAATCTTTTTGATCTTTTCTTTCGTAAATGGTGATCTCGATCATATGATCTTTCAATGCTATGATCTTTGTCGTTTCAATAATTTCTTCTGTTGTGATATCCTCACCTTCACGTTTCATGTCTATTCGAATCTGTCCAAGATCGATATCTTCCAGCAAAATATCATTTTCCTTATAAAATTCACCAACTCTTGGTGCTCCTTTTGCTTTTTCTCTCTGCAAAACTTTCTTTTCAAATGCATGTTGTTTCGTTTCTTCCAGTTTTTTCTTTATTACCTTCTTCATAATTATGCCTTTCTTCAAAAAAATCCCAAAGAATGAAATTCTCTGGGATTTTATCTTTATAGTTATTTTGTTTCTTCTATCAGGTAATTCGCAACTTTCTCGTCTGTGATCAGTACATTCACATAACCACCTCGAAGTACTCCGAGAATTGCCTCTTTCTTGTCAAGACCATAAGCAACTCCGACACGGATTGGTATTTTCTTAAATTCTTCAAGATCAAGACTTAGCAAATGTTCTTCAAATTCATCTTTCACCAGCTTTCCATCTTTATCTACCACATGGGAAAGAATTTCTCCTGTACCACCTTTTTTCTGTAATCTCTCAAACTCTTCCATCGGAATAAATTCTGCATTTGTCAAAGCTGAGTTATGATCTAATGTTCCTATACCAGCTACTGCAATATCAGCACTCTTTGCAAGATCAAACACTTCTTTGATACTTTTCTCTTCCATGAAAACTTTTTTAGCTTCTGGAGATGTCACATATTGTGGTGCAAGCATCTGATAACTATTTCCATTAATGATCTTCGCTACTGCTTCGATCAGATAATTTGAATAAGCCATTCGATATCCCTTATCCATTGAAACCGATATATTCGTTGCTGCCATCAATGGTACAACATTCACATCATCCGTTTTTAAAAATTTAAGTCTCACATCTTTTCCGAGAAATTCTACCATATTCTGTAGTGTAACTCCTCTTGTAAGAGCGATTGTCATATGGTTTTTTAAAGTTCTCAGCAGATAGTCTGATGCAAAAAATGCGATCTCTTCTTTTAAATCATTCTCATTAAGTGAACTTGCGATCACAGCTTCCTTCAGACCAAATCGTTCTTCCAATCGTCCTTCAAGATTAATTGCTGAATCTTCTGGATAATTAATCTTAATCTGCACATATCCATGTTTCTTAGCCTGCGCCAGTGCTCTTGATATCGTTGTTCTTGATACATTTAATTTTTTACCGATTTCTTGTTGCGACAATCCTTGTTTATAATGCATTTCAACTACTTTGATAATAAAACGTTCTTCCCTCAACTTCCCTGCCCTTTCTATCATTACTCGTCATTGTATATCTTTAACCATAGTATATATAACATTAGCAAGGGACGTCAATCAAAAGCTTTGCAGCCTTTTAAATAATCACTCCAATGCATCCCAGAACCAGAGAAATAATTGTAACTCCTAATGTTGCTGCAAAATAATTACGTTTTACTTTTGCTAAATATCCCCAAATACAAAGCACTACGATCAATGGAAGAATTCCTGGTGCGATAGAATTAAGGATAGACTGTAAAGTTGTTGTATATGTACTTGTTGCAAATTTGATTGGTGTTGATACTGTTACATATGTTGCTGCAAGTCCACCCATCATGAATAATCCAAGAATACTTGCACCTGTGATGATCATATTGATCAATCCAGATTTCAGCATATTTTCTGCAAATGAATATCCAAATGTATAACATTTTGATGTTAAGAAATATCCAATTCCAAAACAGATCACTGTTAATAATACGATTGGTCCAATACCACCTAATGGATTTCCCTGTTTAGCAAGTGGTAAGAATAGTCCAATAAACAGATACATTAATGTTGACCATGAGATCGTATCTCCAATACCTGCTAAAGGTCCCATCAAACCTGTTTTTAAATTGACGATCATTTCACCTGGAATCGCATCATAATTTCTTGATTTCTTTTCTTCCATAGCAAGTGTCAGTCCTAAACATGGTCCTCCACCCCAATGAGCTTCTGTGTTAAAGAATGTCATATTACGTTTTAATGCTTCAATATAATGTGGTTTATCTTCTTTATTTGGATAGAATTTCTTTAATGCTGGTACTAATGCTGCACAAAATCCTGGTGCTTGCATTCTTTCAAAACTATGACAGATCTCTGCTGTAAACCAGTAGACCAAATATGATTTTAAGATATCTTTCTTAGACAGGATTCTTTCTTCCTGTTCAAATTCTTCTTCATCCTCGTCTTCGTCTTCATCTTCATCTTCATCATATCTAGCATTGCTTGTGTATTCATTCTTTGTAAATGTTACATAAAGGAATGTGATAAATGCTCCCATCATTAACAGTGGAATCGTTCCAATCTTTGTATACTGGATCAGGAAAAATCCTGCGAAGAAAAATGGAATAAATTTTGGTTTTGAGATCAGGTTAGCAATGATTGCAAAACCTACCGCTGGCAAGCATGCTCCCATAGCTGTCAGACCGTTTGTTACAAATTTAGGGATATCATCTAAAACACCCTGTAGTGCACCACTTCCGAAGTATAATGCAACTGTGAGCAGTGAAGCAAAGCATATCAATCTCATAAGTCCCACACCAACGATAGACCATCCGATCATTCCTTTTGCATCACCTTTTTCTGCGTAAACATCTGCTTTTTGTGCAAAGAACCCTGCCGCCAGATAAAGCAAGTTCGAAATCTGAACTCCTAAAAGCCCTACTGGAACTGCAAGTGCAACTGCGGCATTCGTGTTAAGTCCTGATGCCATTGCAACTGGTATTGCAACGTAAGCCGCAAGACATGGGTCTGTAGGCTGGTTTCCACCAGCAGCGATAACGCCTAAATAAATCAGCTGTAATGATGCCCCGATCATCATTGCATGTGGCATATCACCAAGAACCGCTCCAACGATCACTGCATTAAAAATGACCGTATTATACATAAATGCTCCCGCTGTATATGGAATACAGCATTTTGCAATACCACAGAACAGTCCAAGCAATATTGCCTGTGTTAAACTAATTGTCATGTTTTCATCCTCCTTAGCTTTTCATATATTTATTGAACATTTGGAAATGTCTTTTTGACCATATCCAGAGATTCCTTTTTATCTGTAGGCTGTGTCTGGAAATATAATTTCACACCATCTTTCTCAAGATCAAATAATGTCTGTGCCTCTTCTTCTGTAAATCCTGTAGATTTATAGATCTGTTTACGATCTCCGATAATAGACATATTACCTAATGTGATCTCATCAAATTTCACACCTTTGTCTGCTAATTCTTTGATCTGTTTTACATCTTTAAACAGTACGAACACATTTAAGTTTCCAAATTGATTCTTCTCCCAGATCTCAACAGCCTTATCAACTGAGAAAATACTTACTTTGATCTCTGGTGGTGCTGCGAATTTTAATACATTTTTCTGCATCTTGTCTTTCGCCACGTTATTGTCAATTACGACAATCTTCTGTGCCTTAAACACTTTTACCCACTGTGTTACTACCTGCCCGTGGATCAGTCTGTCATCCACTCTTACTGCTAAACTCTTTGCCATATGCTTTTTCTCCTTTCACTCTTCAACATTTCAAAAAGTTTCTTTATTCGTCATCTTCATCGTCATCGTCACTTAGGAAACCTTCGGTATCAACTCTGAAAATCCCATTCTTACCATTCTCTACTGTATCTAAACTAAAGTCTTTTCCTGATATTCCCTCTCTTGCAAGTACTGCATTCACTAACATTGGAAGATTCATTCCTCCAACAACTTCCAGTGGCTTCTCTGTCTCCTGAATATGACGCATTACCTGATTACAAGGAGTTCCGCCGAACAGATCGACCAAGATCATGCTTCCTTCTGGAAATTCATTGATCGTTTCTACAAATGCCTCTCTATATTTGTCAATATCATCTCCTGGTTCTAAGGAATATGCTGCAATGTTCTCACTCTCACCAAACAGCATCTTCGCTGTATCAACTAATGAAACTGCAAATGGCCCATGGCTTAATAAAATTATTCCTGGCAGATCTTTATTTACTTTCTCTGGCTTATAACATTTCACGTTTTTTCTCCTTTAATGCATGGTTGTGAACATTATTTCACTATAATGTTCTTTCGTTCTTTCTAGTATTATTATATATCTGTTTTGTTCTTATGTCAATACAAAGTGAACATTTTTTCATTATATTGTTCATTTTCACTTTTTGTCACTATTATATACTGACAAAAGGAAAAAGAGGCTTTGGCAGAAACCACCACGATCGACTCTACATTCGTAAATCTTTTTACGAGAAAGTTTTTATAAAAAAATAGACAGCGCTCTTTTTCATAAGAACGCTGTCTATTTTTTATTTACTTATTTCCCATAATATATTCTATAAGTTTATCTGAAAATTCCTTCACCACTGTATCTGCCTGATGGAGATCTTGTTTGATCGCTCCTTCTGGTGCATATCCAATGCATTTCATTTTGGCAGATTTGGCTGCCTTTACTCCTGCTTCGGAATCTTCGACCACGATACAATTTTCCGCCTTCTGTCCAATTGCCTCAGCCGCCTTTTGAAAGATTTCTGGATCCGGCTTTCCGTTTTCACATTCGGAACCGCTTATAAATGCTTCAAAGCAGTCTGTAATTCCAAACGTATTCATATTTGTCATGATATCTTCTTTCAATGAAGACGATGCAACTGCCAGATGAAATCCTTTTTCCTTTAATATACGGATCAGATCAACAACCCCCGGCATCGGCTTTAGTCCTTCCTGATTGATCAACTCTTTTCTGGTTTTAACCCACTGATCTATATAATATGAAACTTCTTTATCAAGACTTTCAAATTCTTTCTTCATCTCTGTCCACATATATTCATGTGTCGTACCCAAAAACTTATCATGATAATGCCAGTCAACTTCAATACCTGCTTGTTTTAAGATGAGATGCTTTGCTTTGACATTAAAATATTCTGAATCAGCGATCACACCGTCCATATCAAAAATCACTGCTGTAATCATACTTTCCTCCTAATAAAACAGAAACGCACAAAATGTTAAGTAGTCATCTGTGCGTTTCTATATCTTCTGTATTAAACTGTAATAAATCCTAATCCTTCAAGTACTGAGAATACTAAGATCGCAACAATGCAGATTGGTGCAATATACTTAACCATAATAAGGAATAGTGATTTTCTCTTAAATTCCCCAGAGCTTTCAACTTCATCAACAATTACTTTTGGCTTGATGATATAACCGACAAATAAACATGTTAAGAATGCTGCGATCGGCATTAATACACTGTTACTGATGAAATCAAAGAAATCAAGGAAGTCAAATCCTAAAATCGTAATATTGCTCCATGCTCCAAATCCTAAAGATGATGGAACTGCTAGTAACAGAGCAATGATAAACATTGTAATACATGCAGTTCCTCGTTTCATATGGAACTTATCCATCAGAACTGCTACGAGTGTCTCAAGCAGCGAAATGGAAGAGGTAAGTGCTGCAAGTAACACTAAAATAAAGAATACTGCTGCAATAACACTTGAAAAAGCCATACTGTCAAATACTTTTGGAAGCATCACAAACATCAAAGATGGGCCTTTTGCAAGCATGGATGAATCTCCGTTTGAGAATACAAACACAGCTGGTACGATCATAAGTCCTGCAAGGAAAGCAACCCCTGTATCAAAAATCTCAACCTGTGTGACTGATTTCTCAAGGTCAGCTTTCTTTGGCATATATGATCCGAATGTGATCATAATACCCATAGCAAGGGACATCGAATAAAATAACTGTCCAAGTGCAGCTAAGATCGTTGTCGGACCAAATCCTTTTAAACTTGGTTTTAAATAATATGCAACTCCAGCCATCGCCCCTGGTCTTGTGATACAGAATAAAGAAACTCCGATCAACAAGACGATCAAAACTGGCATCATGATCGTGCTGACACGTTCTACTCCGCCTTTAACTCCTCCTGCAACAACCACTGTTGTAGCGATCAGGAAAACAAGAACACAGATCATAGGTTCTGCTGATTTGCTGATAAACCCTGTAAAGAATGTATCAGAGGCGGCATTATGAATCCCTCCCTGAAGCGATATCAGTGCATATTTTGTAACCCATCCACCGATAACACAGTAGTACGGGAAGATAATAAACGGAATGATCGTTGTAAGATATCCGATAAATGTATGCTTCTTGCTAAAGTGTCCAAATGCACGGATTGCACTGGTTCCTGCCTTTCTCCCAAGGGCAACTTCTGTGATCATCAGTGAAAATCCAAATGTTAATGTAAGGATCAGATAAGTTAATAAAAATGTTCCTCCGCCATACTTGGCTGCAAGATATGGAAATCTCCAGATGTTTCCAAGACCTACGGCAGACCCAGCCGTTGCAAGAACGAATCCTAAACGGCTCGAGAATCCACTTCTTTCATTACTCATAATATTAAGTACCTTCTTTCATATATATTCAGATACGTAAGGATATGTATCTGGCTCTGCCGGAGATCTTAGATATGAATCCTGCATGGCAGGATTCCCAGCCTGGATGCTGAATTCTATTTAGATGACGTCCACATCTTCTCCGGCAAGGACGGCATTCATATTACGTACAGAACACATCTTTCCACACATTGTACATGTATCTTCTCTCTCTGGTGTTGATTCTGCACGGTATCTTCTTGCCTTTTCAGGATCAAGAGCAAGTTCGAACTGTTTCTCCCAGTCAAGTTTCTGTCTCGCAGCTGCCATCTGGTTATCCCAATCCATAGCGCCTTTTACACCTTTGGCAATATCTGCTGCATGTGCTGCGATCTTGGAAGCCATGATTCCTTCTTTCACATCATCGACATTTGGAAGACGCAGATGTTCTGCTGGTGTTACATAACATAAGAAGCTTGCTCCAGAAGCTGCAGCGATTGCTCCACCAATTGCAGATGTGATATGGTCATATCCAGGTGCAATATCTGTTACCAGAGGTCCAAGAACATAAAATGGTGCTCCATGACAGATCGTCTGCTGGATCTTCATATTCGCCTGAATCTGATCCATTGGCATATGTCCAGGTCCTTCGATCATAACCTGTACATCCTTCTTCCATGCACGTGCTGTTAATTCTCCTAATGTTACTAATTCTTCGATCTGTGAAATGTCACTTGCATCAGCAAGGCATCCTGGACGACATGCATCGCCAAGGCTTAGCGTTACATCATATTCGTTACAGATATCAAGGATTTCATCATAGTATTCGAAGAATGGATTCTCATTGCCTGTTGCTTCCATCCATGCAAAGATCAGAGAACCACCACGAGACACAATGTTCATCTTACGTTTCATTGCCTTAAAACGTTCCGCTGTGTTTCGGTTGATCCCACAATGGATCGTCATAAAATCTACACCATCTTCTGCATGCATCTTAAAAACATCGATCCATTCACGAGATGTGATATCCTTTAATGCTTTATTGTAATAAACAATCGCATCGTAAATAGGTACGGTACCAAGGATTGCTGGACATTCATTGACAAGTTTCTTACGAAATACATGAGTATGTCCAAAAGAAGAAAGATCCATGATAGCTTCTGCACCCATCTCTACGGCTTTATTAACTTTCTCCATCTCAACATCTAAGTTTAGACAGTCTCTGGATGTTCCAAGGTTTACATTGATCTTTGTCTTCAAAGAATTCCCGATTCCAAATGGCTTTAAACACTTGTGGTTCTTGTTTGCAGGGATGACAATAGTTCCAGCTGCAACTTCTGCCATAAGGCCTTTCACGTCAATTCCTTCATAGGCAGCAACTGCTTCCATCTCTTTCGTTACAATTCCCTGTCTTGCTGCATTCATCTGTGTTGTGTACTTCATGATTGAAAACCTCCAAAATATAAGATTTTGGGAGACTCTTATTCGGTTTTGTTTATTTTATCATCATTCTGTCTTGTTGAGATAAAAAAAGACAAACTTTAAAAAGCCTGTGATGCTGCTTTACAGTTCGTCTTGTATTCATAGCATCCAAATCCCTACGACGGCATTATCCGTATCAGGTCCATGGTCGAAACTCTCGTTTCCTCTCAGCTAAGGTATCACCTTTTAAGCTCCCATTTCAGTTACACCAATATTGTACCATCCTAAAAGGCAGATAGCAAGAATTTTGTATCCTTGTTATCTGCCTTTTGTACTTCTTTATCTTTATATTTTTCTTTTATTTTACTGGTCTGGCGATCGCTGCAACTTTGCGGTACCATGGATAGCTGTAAGACACACTGCTTCCATCTGCATGTACGATCGTGTCATTTCCAACATACATGGCGATATGGTCGATATTTTTATATCTTCCATTCTTTCCACTTCGTTTACGGTAAAAGATTAGATCTCCCGGAAGTAATCTGTCTGATTTTCCGTTATATGTAGAAAGTTTTAATAATTTCTTCTTTTTTACACACCATTTAGCAATATCTGCAGCTGTTGGTGCATAGCTCTTACTTCCAAAATTCACACCATATGGTTTATAAGATTTCCACACAAAAGAACTGCAGTCTACACAACCTTTCCGCATTCGTTTTGCCTGACTGTATCTTGGTTTTGTCTTACAGATCGCTTGAGCTTTACTGACTCCTTTGTATACTTTGGATTTTAAGATATAAATATTAAAAGATACACTCGCATTATCAGCACTGATCGTTAAGGTTGTCCTTCCGTATTTTTTTCCTTTTGTTAATCCATTTGATGATACAGATGCATATTTTGTATTTCCAACTTTATATGTAACTGGTGTATATCCGCTGGCTCCTGATACTTTGTAAGATACTTTTTGCCCTTTTTTCAGAATACAACTGGCTCTATATTGTGGATCTGTGCACTTTACAGTTGCTTCCAGACAAATTCCATCTACATATACGTATATCTTTCTGGTTTGTTTTGCATATCCGTAAAATGTCCCATCATCCGATACATAAAAATTATAGTTATTATCTGCTCGATAGATAATGCGTTCTTGTCCATTCGTCGAGTTGCCTTCTAATTCAACTTTCCCTTCGTTATAAAGAACCGTTGCAAGTTTGTTATTCTTTAATCTCGGATTGGAAATCTGGATATGCATTTCTTTTGTTTCAATACTTTGATATTCTGTTCCTTCATCTGTTATGATATTTAATCGGACTGTTGCATCTCCTATGGATTTTCCTGTAATCCTTGCAGTCTTCTGATCTGCTGATACCTCCATCGCAATATGATCATTTCCATTGACGATCTGCCAGTTATATTTCAGATTATCTCCATAATCATAAGAATCGTTATATTTTAATGAAATATTTCCGCCAACAGCAACACCTGCATTGATGCCAGAATCATAGAAATCAATGTCATATGTTGCTGCTTCTTCCGGTGAATCGTATCCGCCCCATAAATTATATCCTGCTTTGTTTATCTTATTCGTTATCTTTCCCATGCCAGTCTTACTTGCTGCTGATACGTGCATGCTCTGAATCGATAACATTCCTATAACAGCTGAAAGCGTACATACGCACAGCTTTTTCATCACTTTTTTCACTTTATTTCTCCCCATTTATCTTGTTTCTCTTAATGTATATTCGACTATTTATAAAATTTAATTCATTACATTGACTGGTTTTCCTTCCATCCAACATTTCACATTATCAAAATCAATGATCGCACGTTTTACCAATGCTTCTTTTGTTGCAAATGCAACGTGTGGTGTCGCGATCAGATTCTTTGCATGTAAGAGTGGATGATCTTTTGATACCGGCGGTTCATTCTCAAAGACATCAACGGCTGCTCCTGCAATCTTACCGTTATTGAGTGCTTCAGCTAATGCTTCACTATCAACAATCGGACCTCTTGCCGTGTTGATCAAAACTGCATCTGGTTTCATCAATGCGATTTCATCTTTACCGATCAAACCTTTTGTTGATTCATTTAAAGGTACATGCAATGAAATGATATCACAATTATATAAAAGTTCTTCTAACCCTACAAATTGAATTCTTGGAAGATCTTTTACTGTCCTTGAATATGCGTAAACTTCACATCCAAATGCCTGGGCGATCTTCGCAACTCTGGTTCCGATCGCTCCGGTTCCGATCACACCGAATTTCTTTCCTTCCAATTCAAAGCCAACCAGACCATCCTTGGTTCCTTCTTCTCGGACTACCTGATCGCAAGAAATGATATTTCGATACAGTGAGATCAAAAGTCCAAAGACAAGATCTGAAACTGCAGCATTTGAATAGCCTGCACAGTTGCATACTGTAATCCCCTGTTCTTTGCATGCATCCATAGCAATATGATCGATTCCTGTAAATGCTACCGCCAGCATCTTAAGGTTTTTGCAGCCTTTGATGACTTCAGCATTCAATGGCAGGTTTGCAACCATAATAATGTCCGCATCCTTTCCACGTTCGATCAGGCTTTCTGTGTCAGTTACTTTGGTCTGGTAAGATACGATCTCGACAGAATCTGGCAATGCTTTATGTGCGATTTCCATCAATTTCTCTTCTTCCACACCTAGTGGTTCAATAATTACTAATTTCATAATTGTCGAATACTCCTTTCGTATGATTTTACTCTCCTATTCTATCATCAAATATACGATTATAAAAGCTTAGAAATATTTTATTTCATAGAGGATTCCATCGAAGTTTCTTATGATCCATATAAAGTAAAAAAACTGCCACACTAGTTTCCACCAATGTGACAGTTTCATATACTTTATAGAAAATCTACTGGAGTAAATCTCTTAATTATTTAAGAGTTACTTTAGCTCCCTGTTCTTCTAATTTAGCTTTGATGTCTTCAGCTTCTGCTTTAGATGCACCTTCTTTAATTACTTTAGGAGCTCCATCAACTAATTCTTTAGCTTCTTTTAATCCTAATCCTGTTACTTCACGAACAGCTTTGATGACTTTAACTTTAGCTCCACCAACTTCTGTTAATTCTACGTCGAATTCGTCTTTTTCTTCTGCTCCACCTTCAGCTCCAGCTGCTGCTACTACAACACCTGCTGCTGCAGATACTCCAAATTCTTCTTCACAAGCTTTTACTAAATCGTTTAATTCTAATACTGATAAACCTTTGATAACTTCAATAATTTCCTGAGTTGTCATTATAATTTCCTCCTAATATTTTAAATTTACTGATAACTGATCTTACTCAGCTGCAGCCCCTTCTCCGTCTTTTTCAGCGATCTGCTTAATAACACGAGCAAAGTTTGTAATTGGGGACTGAATGCTTCCAAGGAATTTCGCAAGTAATTCGTCTCTTGATGGGATGCTTGCGATAACCTGGATACCATCTTTGTCATAGAATGTTCCTTCTACAACACCAGATTTCATTTCTAATACTTCGATGTTCTTAGCGTGTTTTGCAAGGATTCTTGCAGGAGCTGTAGCATCTGTTTTAGAAACAGCGATTGCTGTAGGTCCTGTTAAATCATCAGCTAATGCTTCAAATTCTGTTCCCTGGATTGCAAAACGAATCATTGTATTCTTATATACTTTGTATTCTACATCAGCTTCTCTTAATTCTTTACGCATTGCTGTATCCTGTTCTACAGTGATTCCGCGGTAAGAAACTAATACTGCTGACTGAGCATCTGTAAGTAATTCTTTAATTTCGTTTACTACTGGTTGTTTTAACTCAACTTTTGCCATTGAAATGGTGCACCTCCTTGATTTATTTTGTGTACCACCGCACATATAAAAAGAAAACTCTATATCCGCACAGACATAGAGTGTTAATTAGCATATTCACTAATACTCTCCTCGGCAGGTTGTTCTACGTTGCGCCTTGCGGCACCTGCTGTCTTCGGCAGTAATACTTTACATATAATACACGACATTTATATATATGTCAAATGTTTTTTTACTTTTTTTGAAATGTTTTTATTTTTATGCAATTCCCATATGGCAACATAGGATTTTGCATAAATCTGGGGTCAGACTACATGAGACTGACCCCGCTTAAAGTTAAATATTAAGCAAATTTTGTTGTATCAATTTTCACTCCAGGTCCCATTGTAGAAGTAATTGTTACGTTTCTAAAATACTGACCTTTTGCTGCTGCAGGTTTTGCTTTTACGATTGCATCGATTAACGTCTGGAAGTTGTCCGCTAACTGTTCTTCTGTGAAAGAAGCTTTTCCAACTGGTACATGAATGATGTTGGATTTATCTAATCTATATTCGATCTTACCTGCTTTGATTTCTTTAATGGCATTCGCAACGTCCATTGTTACAGTTCCGGCTTTAGGGTTAGGCATTAAACCTTTAGGTCCTAAGTCACGTCCTAAACGACCTACTACACCCATCATGTCTGGAGTAGCTACTACTACGTCGAAGTCATACCAGTTTTCTTTCTGAATCTTAGGAATTAATTCTTCTGCTCCTACGAATTCTGCTCCTGCTGCTTTCGCTTCTTCAGCTTTTGCATCTTTAGCGAATACAAGAACTTTAACTTCTTTACCAGTTCCGTGTGGAAGTACAACTGCTCCACGGATCTGCTGGTCTGCCTGACGTCCATCTACACCAAGACGGATATGTGCTTCGATTGTTTCGTCAAATTTAGCGTTTGCTAATTTTTTTACTAAAGCAACTGCTTCCTGTGGATCATAATTGTTTGTTCTGTCCACTAATTTTGTAAGCTCTGCGTATCTCTTACCTTTTTTCATTCTAAAATACCTCCTGTGGTAATATCGGGAGTTCACCCTCCCACTTTCGTTTCAAATTTGTGATTACTCTTCTACTGTGATTCCCATACTTCTTGCAGTACCGGCGATCATGCTCATTGCTGCTTCGATAGAAGCTGCGTTTAAGTCTTTCATCTTTGTTTCAGCGATCTGCTGAAGATCTGCTTTAGAAATAGTAGCTACTTTAGTTCTGTTAGGTTCTCCTGATCCAGACTGGATTTTGCAAGCTTTCTTTAATAAAACTGCTGCTGGTGGAGTCTTTGTGATGAAGCTGAAGCTTCTATCCTGATATACAGTGATTACTACAGGGATGATCATGTCTCCCTGATCAGCTGTTCTTGCGTTAAATTCTTTTGTAAACTGTACAATGTTTACTCCGTGCTGTCCAAGTGCTGGTCCAACGGGTGGTGCTGGTGTTGCCTTTCCTGCTGGAATCTGAAGTTTGATATAACCTTCTACTTTCTTTGCCATAATCGTTAACCTCCTGATTATTGTGGTAATTACGGGATAGCCCTCCCACTTTGTTTCAAATAAGATTCTCTATTCTTATTCTTCGTTACGCTTTCTTAATATCTAAGAAATCAATTTCTACTGAAGTTGCTCTTCCGAACATCTCGACTTCAATAGTTACTGTCTGTTTGCTTTCATTGATTGCAGTAACCGCACTTGTTGTTCCTTCCCAAGCACCGGAAGTCACAACGATCATATCACCAACTTCGATATCAAGTTCAATCTTCTCTCTTGCTGGTGTTTCTTGCTGTTCTCCTCCAATCTGGATTCCTAATGGTTTCATCTCTGCAGGAGTCAGCGGTACTGGTTTTGATCCAGGTCCTACGAATCCTGTAACACCTCTTGTGTTACGAACCACATACCATGTGTCGTCGTTCATGATCATATGGATCAGAACATAACCTGGGAACATTTTTCTTGAAACTTGTTTCTTCACACCGTTTCTCATCTCTACCACGTCTTCAAGTGGTACGCGGACTTCCAAGATCTCATCCTGAAGCTTACGATTCTCGATGGTTTTCTCAATATCCACTTTTACTTTATTCTCATAACCTGAGTAGGTGTGAACAACATACCAATTTGCCTCTGCCATAAAATCTCCTTACTTCTATCCAACCAATGCCTGAATTCCATACTGGATTCCAACATCAAGAACTGCAACAATGACTCCGATAATAATAGCACAGATCACTACAACTGCTGTTTCTTTTGCAATTCTTTCTTTCGTTGGCCAGATAATTCTGTTAAATTCAGCTTTTAACTCTTTGAACCAACTTGGTTTCTTTGCTTTGTTAGTTTTCTCCATGTTTTCACTTCCTTTTCTCTCAAAGGGAATTACCGGAAATTATTTTGTTTCTTTGTGTAATGTGTGAGTTTTACAGAATTTGCAGTATTTCTTTGTTTCCATGCGTTCAGGATGTGTTTTCTTATCCTTTGTCATGTTGTAATTACGCTGTTTACATTCTGTACATTCTAATGTTACTCTTGTGCGCACAACTTCCACCTCCATTTTGTTTGTTGTTTAATTAAAATAAGGCATAAAAAAAAGACCTTCTTCCAACGCTAAAGTCTAGCGTGTTTATCATATCATCCATATGTGGGTCCGTCAATAGATTTTTCGTTTTTTTTACAATACAATCTTGTTTCTTTACATATAAAACGAAATAATACCGCATCAACATCTCGGCTGATACGGTACTTATTTTCAAAAAGAGAGGATTAAAAATATATATGAAAAACTATGTCTTTATTATATCAGGATCCTCTCTTCATTCAATATTCTGTTTCTAAACATTTCTAAAGAAAGTATAAACAAATATGAAGGAATTATTATTTAGTGTATTTGATTTTGTATGTTCCGCTTGTTGTTTTGGTACACTTTGTTACTTTGATATAATAAGTCCCTTTTCTGACTTTCCCTGTCCACCATCCGCTTTTATTGCTTTTCATAGAGAGCGTCTTTGTTTTAATACCCTTGCCATAAACTGAAAAGTTCATTTTCCCTGCTGTCTGGTAAACAGACGCATCAATTCGTAATTTTCCATTCTTGGCAACTTTTATTTTATAGTAATGAGTTGCTTTGTTTTTGTCAGATGCTGTCAATACATTTGTCACAGATTTTTTTCGTTTGATTTGTTTTGCTTTGGATTTTTTGGTTGCATATTTCGCTGTGTACGCTTTACTTCCATAACAATATTGTACAATATCTCCTTTTGTTGGCTGCATTACAAATCGATAAGTTCCAGTGCTTAATGCATAATAAGATCTTTCTGCATTGTTTCCCTCAGAATAGAAATAATTTGTATCAGATACTCTGCTCCATCTATTTCCTGTTTTTTGTTCAATGTATCCGTTCTTTGCAACATCTGAATCAATCCATACCTGTCTTCTTCCTTTGATGGAAAACGTCTGATACATTGTTCTTCCTGTTCCAACGACCATCTGTATATTGCTTTTCACACCTATATCTTCAGACGTTACACAATGTGGGTAAATAGCTGTATATCCTACTTTTTCATCTGGAGCCATTACAATAACTGTATAAACTCCTCTTGCGAGATTTTCAGTATTTAAAACTCCACTTGTCACACGCATGCTATTTAGTGGTGTTCCTGATGTTTCCCATCCTTTATACAAAGCCACTATTGCCTCTTTTGAATTCCCAAGACTATCTTCATTGATACAATCAAGATATAGTGTTCCTGTTTTTGGCATTGAAATTCTTGTAATCAATGGATTCTGCGCATTTTGTGCTCCGACAATCCAATTGCTACAATCTCTGTCTTTACGATCTGCATATATCTTATTAAAGGATGTTAAATCGTAAAACAAATTTGCATTTCTTACTGTATTGGAATCGTTCTGGATTGCTCTTTGAATTTTCTTCGCTACAACTTTATCTTTTAATATGATTTTATCAGTTCGTGCTATTTCCTCTAATTGCTTCTTCTGCACAGGGGATGCTTTTACAAACACCCCTCCTGTCATCATTGCAAATGACAACGCTATACATAACGTTCTCTTTAAAAAGTTTTTAACCATGATCTTACCTCTTTTTATTGTTTTTAGCGGGCACAGATAACTTCTATTGCTGATGTTTCACTTTGATAAGTTTTGTTCCCATCTTTTATTGTTGGAACTACTTTCACAAAATAAGTTCCTTTTTTGATCTTTTTCTTTCCATATTTCTTAAGAGTAAGAGAATATGTTTTCTTTTTCGCTACTTTGACCGTCTTTGCTTTTTTATATCCTCTGTTATATTTTTTTGAAACATAAACTGTATATTTAGAAATTCCTGTTCCTTTTTTCAAGGTAACGTTGATTCCTTTTTTGGCAGTAGATTTCTTGACTTTCACAGATGGTACTGCAAAATAGCGGTTTGCGCTCCAGTTTCCATAATAGTTCTGTCTCATCGTATCATTATAATAGTAACATCTTGCACGATATCGATACGCAGAATCTTTCGCATATTTCATCATTTCTCCTGCAAGATTTCCAGAGTCTTTTGATACAATACGTTTCTTCTTTGCATTATAGACTTCAAACTGTACTCCTGACTGTCCTTCTGGTGCATTGATATCAAATATGATCTGTTTTTTATTTGGATACAGATCTGTGATCCCAAACTGTTTTTTTGTCATATCCGCAGGTGTTGTATTTACATAAATGAAATCAACATGTGCATCTAAAGTCACTCCATATCCAGTAGTGTAAGTACGATTGCTTAACAACTCCCATTCCCCGATATATCCTTTTGGTTTCTGGATCGTTGCCTTCACTGTATCAGCATCACCTGTCCATAAAACCTGACCTGTTTCTTGATCCTTGATTGAATAATTATTCACTTTATAATTTGGATTATTCTGTGGCTGCCATTCTACTGTAATGCTGTTATCTGTATATCCAGCCATCTTAATGATCCCTACATCTGCTTTCGCATCCTTAGGAGACGCACAAACAGCCATTCCAAACAAAACCATTGCAAATGTTATTTTCTTTAAAAATTTAACCATATTGCATCTCCTTATTTGTATACATATGCACTTGCTACAGTTGATACGTCACTGGAATATGTTTTGTTTCCAAATTTAACTTTGGGAACCACCTGAACATAATATGTTCCTTTTTTTAATTTTTTCTTTCCGTTTTTTGTGATCTGGAAAGAGTAGCTCTTCTTCTTAGAAACCTTGACTGTTTTTACTTTTTTAAATCCAGATTTTGAGTTCTTTGATACAGAAACTGTATACTGTTTAATTCCTGTTCCCTTTTTCAGAACTACTTTGATCCCTTTTTTCTTGTTTGTTGTCTTTCCTGAAATAGATGGCATTGCAAAATAGCGATAGTTACTCCATCTTCCATAGTATGTCTGATTATTACTTCTGTTTGTATAGTAGTATCTTGCACGATATTTATACGCCATATCTTTTGACACATTCATAGACTCATAACCCATAGATGTTGATGTCTTAGATAGTACTCTTTTATTCTTTGCATTATATACTTCCAGCTGTACTCCTGTTGCCGTCTCAGGTTTATTAACTGCAAATGCTACTTTCTTAATATTAGCGTATGCTGCTGTGATCCCAAAATTATTCTTCGCTACATCAGCAGGTGTTGTGTTAACATAAACACTGTCAACTGACCAGTTATATTTTTTTCCTGTGGAAAGATGTGTAAGTCTGTATCCCAGTCTTATATATCCTGAATATCCTTTTTTTTCCTGAACTGTTACCTGCGTTGTATCTGCAGAACCCTGCCAGATCATTTCCTGCGTTCCAATTTTCTCAAGATAATAGCCATCCACTCTATATCCATTCAAACTCTGTGGAGTCCACTGAATCGTAATGCTGTTATCATTAAATCCAGCCATCCATACCTTTCCTGCTGCCTTTGCATCCTTAGGCGATACAACGATCACTGCTGCCAGCAGTAAAACACTAAATATTACTTTTTTCAAATTCTTTCCCATACTTTTTCCTCCTTTTCGTATGTGATCACTTATCTATTATCCACCTTCTCTGGATAAAGATCATGGTTTGAAAGTCTGTTCCATGCAACATCTTCCCATTTTGTTCCTGGTCTTCCGTAGTTGCAGTATGGATCAATGGAGATTCCTCCTCTTGGAGTGAATTTACCCCATACTTCAATGTATTTTGGATCCATCAGTTTGATCAGATCTTTCATAATGATATTCATGCAGTCTTCGTGAAAATCTCCATGATTTCGGAAGCTGTATAAATACAATTTTAATGATTTACTTTCTACCATGCGCTCTCCTGGCACATAAGAAATGTAGATCGTTGCAAAATCCGGCTGTCCTGTGATCGGACATAGACTTGTGAATTCTGGTGCATTAAATTTGACAAAATAATCATTCTCTGGATGTTTATTCTCAAATGTTTCTAACACCTCCGGTGCATAATCATCTGGGTATTTTGTTTTCTGGTTTCCTAATAACGTAATTCCTTCTAATTCTTGGCTCTTTCTGCCACTCATTGTATTTTCCTCTCTTTCAAATTTTCATTGCCTAAAGTATATCTTAGGATTTTTTGCCTGTTTGGGTGTTTTGCCCCCCCTTGGAAATTTTTTCCGTCTGGAGAAGCTCTTTGTAGTCTTCCATCTTCAATGGCTTCGAATACCAATATCCCTGAATCTCATCGCAGCCGATCTGTCTTAATATTTCAATCTGCTCATCTGTTTCTACACCTTCACAGATTATCTGATATCCTAGATTCCGAATCATATCGATCAAATGTTTCAGGAAATAGATTCCACGGTCTGTTTCTAAGCAGCTGGTAATAAATCCTCGATCGATCTTGATCACATCAACCGGGATATCAACGATCGTATTCAGGACAGAATATCCGCTTCCAAAATCATCTATCGCCGTCTTAATCCCATGCAACTGGAAAGAGTCAAATAATTTTCTGACACTTTCATATTCTGACACAACCGCTGTCTCGGTAAGTTCAATCTCAACCATCGCTGGATCAACATTGTATTTCTTCAAAATATTTATATAAGTGTTGATCGTCTGTGGATCCGATGCATGAAAACTTGATGCATTGATCGATATCGGCACCTGTTCTCTTCCTGCTTTCAGATTCTCTGCGATGAATTCTACAACTGTCTCAAAGACATAGAAGTCAAGTTCTATAATCTTTCCATTATTTTCATAAACTGGAATAAATGCATTGGGACTTAAAACGGTTCCGTTATCTCTCTCCCAGCGCACCAATGCTTCCGCACCTGTGATCTCATGACTTTTTATGGAATATTTGGGCTGAAAATATACTTTGAACTGTTTTTGTTCCATCGCTTCCTTCATATCATTGACGATCTCATTTTCCAACTCACGTTGTTTCTGCATCTCATCGTCATAAAATCTTACGCTGCCTTTTTCTCCACCTTTCACTTTCTGTCTCACATAGTTTGCCGCATCGATCGCATAGGAAGTGCTCCTGCATTCTGGTGTCACATAATAGACTCCTGTTCTCAATACCACGTTGGATTGTGGGAACTTCTCCTTCTGCCGCAGCATAAATTCTTCATTGACCTTTTCTATTTCTTCAATGATCCCTTGATATTCATCCTTCTCATGGCTAGCTGTACGAAACATTAAAAACTGATCCGATACAACTCTTGTAAAGTACAGATTATGTTTTTCTTCTGTTTTTCCAATAATGAAACTGCAAAAATCCTTTAATACCTGATCTCCTAGAGTATATCCATACTTATAATTAAAATATTTGAAATTTTCAAAATCCGTATATATCATCATGTAATCACTTGTCTTATTTGCAAGAATGATACGTTCCACTTCCTCATGAAATCTTCCAAATGAGATCAAACCTGTCAGCGTATCATGCTCCATTCGTGTGATCGCTCCCTGATAGACATGATTCATCACCTGATTCTTGGCAAAATGTGCGGAGATGATCTTCGTTACTTCGGATAACTGCTTCAACATCTCGTTTGACCAGCTTCTCTTCTCCTTACACACAGCATATGTGATTGCTCCCGTATAGCGTCCTTCACAATACATTGCAACACATACGATTGTCTTTGCCTCTCCCTGTATCAGGATCTTCGTTGCTGATTCGGAATATCGTTGCATATGATCATGCTGTAAAACAAGCACCCCATTCTCATCAAAATCATTAAATACTGTGAGAAAATCCTCTTTATCAAAATGTCTGACCGTCTCTAAAACCTTCGGAATTCCTTCTCTGTTCCATTGATAATCAGAATATATCTCTCGATCCTTGATATCTATCTGCACGATCGTGATACGATCAAGTTCCAGACGAACTCCAATCACTTTCAGTAATAAATATAGCGCCACCTCAAAATTGTTGGTTTTCTCGAAGATTTCAAAAGCTGTAGCAACAATATCATTCTGAAAATATCTTGCTTCCAACATCTCTTCCTGTTTCTCTTGTTCAGCGATCATGGATGAAAAATGCTGCAGGCTGTCACAGTAAACATAACAGTTCTTTCCTCGCTCTTTTGCTTTATATAAGGCAATGTCCGCATTCTCAAACAGTTGGTCATAGGTATAACCTGATACATTCTCTTGAAGATAACAACATCCTGCACTACATGTGATCGTATAACCTGTCTTCCCGAATTGAAGATCCCTGATCTTCTGCATCAGCTCCACATTCTTCCTAACCAACTCAACGTTCAAGATATCTTTTACAAAAATAACGAATTCATCCCCGCCAGCTCTCATTAAAATACTATCGTTATCTCTAAATACTTCTTTCAACAGCATCGCCAAACGGGCTAGAACTTTATCTCCAAATAAATGGCCATAATTGTCATTCACCAATTTAAAACAATCCACGTCTAATACGATCATTCCACACGAATCAAAAGGCTTCTTCCGATTCAGATATTTGTTGATACATTTTTTCCCATATACCTGATTATAAAGCCCTGTCAAAGAGTCTTTTCTCGCTCTTTCTTTGAGCTTCTTCTCTTGTTTTCTTTGTTCTGTGATATCCCTTGTACTTCCTATCAAGGTCAGCTTTCCATCTTCATTCACGATCTTCGTAAACTCGAGTACCGAATGTTTAATATCCCCATCCTCCCCAAACTCACGGATCTCTACCATTGCTTCTTTTACTTCCTTATAAATCTGCTTTATCTTTTCTCGGTCTTCTGGATAAATCTTGCTTTTGTTGTCTATATAGTCCATGTATCCAGCTATCGTTTTCTCAATATGAAATTTATTATTATAAACTACAAGTGTATCTTCATCCACAAGATATTCAAATATCTTAATCCGAGAATTATTTAAAACTGTTGACAGTTTCTCTATTTTTTTCTGTTAACTTGCAGTGTTTCCATATCCTATTATTTCTCCCGTAGTATTGCTATTTCCCTATTACCAATAGTATACAATGAAACGCTTAGAAACACAATCTTAATCGTTCCCTTTTTTTCTTTCATTGACTTTTTGTCTCATTTATTTATAATGAATATATAAGTGCATATTCATTCTGAAGCCAAGGATTTCCTGATGCCAAGATTGAGCTTACAAAGTACCTGTTCCCTTGGGGATCTTACGTACTTTTTTATTCGACTATCTGGCATATTCATTTCCGAATATGCTTTTTTATTGCATAGAAAATATCAATAAAATCTTCTATGCAATAAAACTATTACGTATTAACTAATTTAGAAGAAGGAGAAAACTATGTACAGACCAGAATCTGGTATCGCAGAAGAATTTATCGATGACCAGGAGATCAAAGATACACTTGCTTATGCAGATGCCAACAAAGACAATAAGGAACTGATCCTGTCTATCATTGAAAAAGCAAAGAAATTAAAAGGTATTTCCCACAGAGAAGCTTCCGTACTTCTTGCATGTGAAGATAAAGAACTGATCCAGAAAGTTTTTGATCTTGCGATCAAGATCAAGGAAGAATTCTATGGAAATCGTATCGTTATGTTTGCTCCATTATATCTTGCAAACTATTGTGTCAACGGATGTACTTACTGTCCTTATCATTATAAGAACAAACATATCCGCAGAAAGAAATTAACTCAAGAAGAGATCAAGAAAGAAGTTATCGCTCTTCAGGATATGGGGCATAAAAGACTGGCTCTTGAAACAGGGGAAGATCCTGTGAATATTCCAATTGAATATGTATTAGAGAGCATTAAAACAATTTACAGTATCAAACACAAAAACGGTGCGATCCGTCGTGTAAACGTAAATATCGCTGCTACAACAGTTGAAAATTATAAGAAATTAAAAGATGTTGGTATCGGAACATATATTTTATTCCAGGAAACCTACCACAAAGACAATTATGAAGTTCTTCATCCAACAGGACCAAAACATGATTATGCTTACCATACAGAAGCTATGGACCGTGCGATGACAGCTGGTATCGATGATGTTGGTATCGGTGTTTTATTCGGTCTTGATATGTATCGTTATGACTTTGCTGGTCTGTTAATGCATGCAGAACATCTGGAAGCAAAATTCGGTGTTGGACCTCATACGATCAGTGTTCCAAGAATCCGTCCTGCTGACGATATCGATCCTGACGATTTCGAAAATGCAATCAATGATGATATCTTTGAGAAGATCGTTGCAATCCTTCGTATTTCTGTTCCTTATACAGGAATCATCGTATCTACTCGTGAGACACAAGAATCAAGAGAACGTGTCTTAAAAGTCGGAGTATCTCAGATCAGTGGTGCTTCTTCTACAAGTGTCGGTGGATACGCTGAAAAAGAAAAACCAGAAGATAACTCTGCACAGTTTGAGAAAAATGATAACCGTACCTTAGATGAGATCATCGGATGGCTGATGGATCTTGGTCATATTCCAAGTTTCTGTACAGCATGTTACCGTGAAGGACGTACTGGTGATCGTTTCATGACTCTTGTCAAATCCGGTCAGATCGCAAACTGCTGTGCACCTAATGCTTTAATGACTTTAAAAGAATACTTAGAGGATTACGCTTCTGATGAAGTCAAAGCCAAAGGTGAGGTATTGATCAAACAGGAACTTGAGAAAATTCCAAATCCTGTTGTCAAGCAGAAAGCTACCGAATATATCGAAAATATTCATGAAGGAAAACGTGATTTCAGATTCTAGGAGATTTTTATGTTCAAACACTTAAACACCCGAATTCCAAAAAGAATTGAACAAGAAAAGGACAAGGTATCTGCCGTTATGATCCCTCTGATCAAGAAAAATGATGGATACCATATCCTATTTGAAGTCCGTTCCAATAAACTCTCACAACAGCCTGGGGAAATCTGTTTCCCGGGCGGCCGGAGAGAACATGATGAAACATCTATGGAGACTTCAATCCGTGAAACTTGTGAAGAATTACTGATTTCTGAATCTAATATTAAATTATATGGGCCTTTAGATTACTTTTTATCTCCTGCTGGTCTGCGGATTGATCCTTATCTTGGGGAATTAGTAAATTATGATGGTCAGTATAGTAATGATGAAGTTTCTGAAATTTTCACTGTTCCATTAGCATTCTTTCAGAACACCCCACCGAAATGTTATTATAACAAAGTGACTATGTATCCAACAGATAACTTTCCATTTGATAAAGTACCTGGTGGAAAAGAGTACCCTTGGGCACGTGGGGAATATGAGGTTTTATTCTACGAATATGATGACCGTATCATATGGGGACTTACGGCGAAGATCTTGTATTATAATTTGAAAATGATCCAGTAATATAGATTTGTTTTGAATCTGTATTACTGGATCAACTGGCATTTACAATAATTTCTTTAGAACTGTTTATACTTTCTTTAGAATTGTTCATACTTTATATATTGAATAAAGGAAGGATTTTGCTATACTTAAGACATAGTTTTTCATATATATTTTTTAATCCTCTCTTTTCAGAAAAGTAACCGCTCATTTTATTGAGCGGTCTTTTTATTTTTCAAAAATTGGTGTATGATAGTCTCTGGTTGTTTGTATACAATCAAATTTTTCTTTAAAGGAGTTATCACCAATGAGTACTTTTCAAAAATTCATCCAATATTATAAACCCTACAAAAAAGTCTTCATTTTTGATCTGATCTGTGCAGCATTTATCAGTCTGGTTGATCTTGCTTATCCACAGATCCTTCGTTCACTTACAAAGACTTTATTTCTTAAGGATGCTTCTATGATCCTTAAGACTCTTCCGATCATCGGGGGAATTTTATTTATCTGCTATATTTTTCAGGCGTTCTGTAAATATTATGTCAGCTGTCAGGGACATATCATGGGAGCTCAGATGGAACGTGATATGCGCCGTAAACTGTTTGACCATTATGAAAATCTTTCTTTTTCCTATTATGATCAGCATAACACCGGACAAATGATGAGCCGTCTTGTTTCTGATCTGTTTGATATTTCCGAAGCTGCCCATCACGGCCCTGAGAATTTATTTATCTCTCTTGTAAAGATCGTTGGATCTTTTATTTTCCTGTTTATCATTCAGTGGAAATTAGCGATTATTCTTCTTGCAATCGTTTTATTGATGATCTTCTTCAGTGCAAAGCAAAACCGTAAGATGCAGGCTACTTTCCTTGATAACCGCAGGAAGATTGGTGATGTCAATGCTTCTTTGCAAGACTCCCTTGCTGGAATCCGTATTGTGCAGTCTTTTGCAAATGAAGATATTGAACGTGAGAAATTTCGTGTTGGAAATGAGGCATTTTTAGATTCCAAGCGTGATAATTATCGTGCTATGGGAAGTTTTCAGAGTGGAAATACATTTTTCCAAGGAATGATGTATCTTGTCACTTTACTTGCTGGTGGTTATTTTATCGCTCTTGGCCAGATGAGTGCTGCTGACCTTGCTATGTATGCATTGTATATTGGAATCTTTATCAGCCCGATTCAGATTCTTGTAGAATTAACAGAAATGATCCAGAAAGGTATGTCTGGTTTTATCCGTTATCAGTCTGTTATTGATATTGAATCTGAGATCACAGATTCTGTTGATGCCGTTAATATGAAACATCCTGATGGGGATATCTGTTATCATGATGTCTCATTTAGTTACGAGGATAATGAGATTGTATTAAATCACATTGATTTCACGATCAAATCAGGAAAATCCATTGCACTCGTTGGACCTTCCGGTGGTGGGAAAACAACGATCTGTTCTCTGCTGCCTCGATTTTATGATATTACAGATGGTTTGATTACGATCGGTGGTCAGAATATCAAGGATATAAAATTAGAGAGTCTTAGAAGCTCCATCGGTATTGTTCAACAGGATGTTTATCTATTTGGCGGCAGTGTCAAAGAAAATATTGCTTACGGAAACCCTGATGCAACCTTTGATGAAATTGTCGAAGCTGCTAAGAAAGCCAATATCCACGATTTTATTATGACATTACCTAATGGCTATGATACTTTCGTTGGAGAACGTGGTACAAGATTATCCGGTGGTCAGAAGCAAAGAATCTCTATTGCAAGAGTCTTCTTAAAGAACCCGCCAATCTTAATCTTAGATGAAGCTACCAGCGCATTAGATAATGAAAGCGAGCAGCATATCCAGAAGAGTCTGGACGCCTTGTCTGAAAATCGAACAACGATCACGATCGCCCATCGTTTATCAACGATCCAGAATGCAGATGAAATTCTTGTTATCGATGGACAAACGATCAAAGAACGAGGAACACATGAAGAACTAATTGCTTCTGGCGGTCTTTATGCTAAATACTATCATATGATGTAAGTGTCAAAAGTACAACAACGTCGAAACCTATTTTGTTTAGAACTGTTTATAAATTCTTTAGAATTGTTCATACTTTGTATATTGAATGCCTCGGGGATTTTGGTATACTTAAGACATAGTTTTTCATATATATATTTTTTAATCCTCTCTTTTCAGAAAAGTAACCGCTCATTTTATTGAGCGGTCTTTTTTATATCCTCTCATAGATTTTATACTCTTCCATTAATTTATTTCTATACTGTATATCATTGTATATCTTATCTATATCTTGAATTTTATTATTAGCTAATAAAATTTTTACTAACTGTAATGTAGCAATTTCCCCTATAATTTTTCCCTGCGCTATACCTTGTGTTATTCCTTGACTTATTCCTTGACTTATTCCTTGCTCAATTCCTTTATTAATTGCTGTATCTAATATTGTACACATAGTAACTTCTCCTTCCTCATTTTTCTTTACATCCAATTGCAAAAATCTTTCGTCTTCTGCAAAAATCCTCATAAATTTTAACATTTCATCCACATGTTTGATTGGTTTATGATTTTCAATTGTTTTATAACCTTTTCTTCGTTTTACAAAATAATCCGCAATAATTCCAAAGTCACTTTGAAACATTTTTATTTGTTCTTCTGTCAGATATGCTATGTCAAATACATTCAATTTATAATTTTGAAACAGCTCCTCATTCACACTTTCTTGATTGATAACTTCTCTTAGTTCTTTATCATCTTTCCATTGATTATCTCCAAAATGTAAGATCAGTGTTATTACTTTACAAAATTCTTTTGCACCTTTCTTTAACATCTGAGAACGATAACTTGCTCCATCGTATGCAATTACACGTAGTGGCATCTTTTTATCTTTGATTGTCTGATTTTCAATTCCAAATAATACCTTGAAACCTTTTTTATTATTCCATTCTTTCAAAGTATCTCTCTCTTCTTCATGAAGCACATCATCTGATGCTTTATATTGTGACCGTATATTTGTTGTCCGTAGTTCCTCTGGTTTAACTACTTCTTCTCCTTGATAAACTAATACATTGATAATATCTGCAAATACATCTGGATAATCTTCCAATAACTTTTCAATCTTATCCTTTTCTCCCATTCCTGACTCCTTGTTTGTAAACTATCATTTGGTTATCTTATCTGCAGAACTGCATATTCATAGAATTTCTCTGAATCGAATTACAATTATATAGAACTTCTTTGACTTTAATCTAGATTATTGATGTTTATAGTTTACATTAATTTACAAATATTAGCAAGTATTTTTTACAGTTTATTCCACATATTTTATTTATTATTAGTATACTCCACTTATTTCATATTTTCAATACTTCTTTTAGAAGCACTAATAACAGAAGAGCCATCCGGCGAGCATAAATTCTCTGGCGGATGGCTCTTATTCTTATTTATTTTTTCTCATATACATTTGAACGACTATGTCAAATTACTGCTGAAACGCATTCAACAGATTAGGGATCATCTGTTTCTTACGTGACATAACTCCAGGAAGAATTGCAACTTTATCTTCTGGTGTTACACCAAATCCGCGTTCGATCACTCCCTCAGCTTCTGGTCCGCAGATCAGCAGATGTGTTGTTTCCTCTAAGATGTTTGTTAGCATAAAGAATACGTAATCAAGTCCCTGTTCTTCTTTCACAGAATCCATATATTCAAGGATTGATGCTTTGATATCATCTAATTCTCCCTGATCCATGGATGTGATCTGTCCAACACCAAAATCAATTGTATCGGCATTGAATTTCTTATAATCCATGTAGAAGATCTCGTTTGGAGTCTTACCACTTAAATCACTTCCTGCACGGAACATTGCTTTGGCATGTTCTTCTACATCAATTCCTGCGATCTGTGCTAATTCTCTCGCGATCTGTTCGTCCACTGGTGTACATGTTGGAGAACGGAACATTAATGTATCAGAAAGAATTGCAGAACACATTAATCCTGCCATCTCTTTTGTAATCTCGATTCCCTGTTCACGGTACATCTGAGCAACGATCGTTCCTGTACATCCAACTGGCTGATTTCTGAAGTAAACTGGTGATACAGTTTCCACACTTCCGATTCTGTGGTGGTCGATGATCTCCATGATCTCACATTCTTCTAATCCTTCGACTGCCTGTGATACCTCATTATGGTCAACTAAGATTACCTGTTTCTTGTTGAATTCTAAGATACGACGTCTGGAAATAAATCCTACAAATTCGTTATCTGCATTCAATACAGGGAAGTAACGGAAACGTTTCTTTGTCATCTCTTCTTTGACATCATCTACAAAATCTGTTTCATTGAAAGATACGATCGTATCTGTTGCCATGATATAAGATACTGGCATTGCCTGGCAGATCAAACGGCTTGCTGTAAATGTATCATATGGTGTTGTGATGATTCTGCAGTTCTTTTCCTTTGCAAGTTCTAATACTTTATCAGTAACTTCTGTACCCATGCATACTACAACACACTGTACTCCTGTCTGGATCGCACCAATCTGTGCATCTTCACGGTTTGCAACGATCACTGTATCTTTAGCTGTTACAAATTCTTCCATTGTATCAACACTTGCGGCAGATACTGTTAACTTACCTTCTGTGATATATCCTTCGATATCTCCTGCCTGAAGTGTTCCATCTAATGTTTCTACAACATTTTTATATGGTGTTTTTGCTTTGGCAAGGATTTCATTGTCATAAACATCCATGTCTGCTTTCAACACATCACTGATGGATACCAGACCGGTCATTTTCTTTCCATCTAATACTGGAAGAGACACGATCTTCTCTGTCTGCATCATTTCACGTGCAGATTTCAGGGAATCTGTCGCTTTTGCACCTTTAACTAGATTTAAATTTACGTCTTTTAATCTTGGTCTTACATCACTAACATATTTTGGATCTTTAATTCCAAATGTATCCAATACATATCTTGTTTCGCCGTTGATATTACCGGCACGATATGCTTCGTATCCATTTCCTTCCACTTGATTCTTTAAGTTTGCGTATGCGATCGCAGAACAGATGGAATCTGTATCTGGATTGCGATGTCCAATGACATATACTTTTTTCATTGTTCCTCCTTCTTTCTTGGCAGCCGTATTATGAATGTCGTATACTCATTCTGGCTTTTTGCTTTGATAGTTCCATCATGAAGCTCTATGATCTCCTTCGCGATCGCAAGTCCAAGACCTGCCCCGCCAGTTTCAGAAGATCTTGCTTCATCTAATCTGTAAAATTTCTCAAACAGGTTATTTAATTGATGTTCTGGTATAGTCTTTCCCTGATTCCTGACTAAAATCTCTGCGTTATCTCCATCGATCATTCCATAAACCTCGATGAGAGAATTCGGATAACAATACGATACTGCATTCCTTAACAGATTCTCAAAAACCCTGGCAAGCCTGTCCGGATCACCATAAATTAATATTTTATCATCTACCTCTATCTTCCACTCTAATCCTTTCTGCTTAAATACCGCAGCAAAAGAATCCATCACCTGTTCAAGCAGAACATAAAGATAAAATTCCTTTTTGTCCAAGGTAATATTCTGAAGATTATACCTTGTAATTTCAAAGAACTCATTGATCAGTTCTCCAAGACGTTTCGCTTTCTCAAGAGAAATTCCTATATACTTAGCTCTTTGTTCTTCCGACATATCCGGCGATTCATTTAACAATGATAAATATGCAATGATCGACGTCAACGGTGTCTTCAGATCATGAGCAAGATAGACGATGATATCATTCTTTCTCTGCTCACTTTCTTCTGCAATCCGCCTCTGTTCTTTCAACGTTCCTTTGATCTCATTTAATTTATTCTCCAAAGGATTCAACTCTGGTGGGAGCAATATGCGGTCTTTGGATTCATTTAAGATCATCTGGATTCCGCCTTCAACCTGTCTTAGGTATGTCGTGAATTTTGACATACCCAGATAAAAGCTTAACAAAAGCAACACAAAAAATCCAGCACCAATGATCATTGTTTTATTTTGTACAAAGATCAGACGATATACACGAATCGCTTCCAGCTCATCCATCCCGATCCGTTCAAATATATAAACGACCGTTTTGGCAAATGGATCCTGAAATACACCATCTACAAATATATCAAGTACAAAATATCCGATACATGCAACGATCAAACTGATTCCCAATGTCTGTAGTATGATCCTTATCTTTAAACTTCTGTATTTACTCCTCAACTTTGTATCCAACTCCCCAGACTGTCTTGATCAATTCTTTGTGTCCCATGACCTCTCCCAGCTTCTCACGGAGATGTCTGATATGTACCATAACTGTATTATTGTTGTTCTTAAAATACTTTTCTTTCCATACCTGCTCAAAAAGATTCTCTGAGCTTATAACCTTCCCGCGGTTCTGTGTCAGAATCCATAAAATTGAAAATTCTAGCGGTGTCAATGTAATTTCTTCTTCTCCATAAGTACACTGGTGTGTTGCACGATTTAAGATAAGACCTGCGATCTCCAGTGTATCTTCCTGATTCATACCGCTTCCATCGTTGTATCTTGTAAATCTTCGAAGCTGTGCCTTCACTCTTGCCATCAATTCCAACGGCTCAAATGGTTTCTCAATATAATCATCAGCTCCCAATGTCAATCCATTGATCTTATCCATGGAAGATACTTTCGCTGTCAGCATGATCACAGGGAAATTGTGTGTTAAACGGATCTGTTTTAAAATCTCAAATCCATCAATATCTGGCAGCATCACATCAAGGATCGCCAGATCAATATTCTCATGTTCTACACACGCCAAGGCATCCTTTCCATTGTAAAATTTATGTACATTATAATTTTCATTCTTTAAATATAATTCAATAAAGTCAGCAATCTCTTTCTCGTCATCTACTACTAATACAGTTGACTGTCTCATTCGCTTCCTCCTTACTCTTTACCACCCTGAATCACATGAAATCTTGCTTCTTGGCTTTCTTCTTCCACTTCTGTTCTCGTATGTCCCTTGAGACTATATAATGGTACAGTTTTATAAAGCGTACGGATCAATTCACAAAGGATCCTTTGATGTTCTTTATCTTCTTCATCCAGAAGATTCACATACGCAGATGTAATCTCTTCATACGTCAATCCATTTTGAATCTTAACAACCAGTGATTTTACGATCATCATAACCTTATACTGATCATTCTCGATATTCTTCATCACAAAATCATATAATTCTGGGATTCCATCCCAGCCTCCAATTCCATTGCCTAGTGCCAGATTCTTATATTCATCTTCACTGTAACGTTTCCATGATAAATCTTCCCTAAGGCTCCACTGAATAAATACTTCGTTGCGGTTTTCTACCTCACGGCTTGCCAGTAACAGTCTTGAATTCATCTGATTTCTTAATAAGATTCCTGACTGCCAGAATACAATACGGAGTAATATAAATTCTTCCAACTCATCATAAGTCAGCTCTGGGAACATCTCTTCCTGAATCATCTGGCAACACTCATAAATATCTAAAATACCATATAAAAACAACATTCCAAAGAGAATATTCTCAAGTCTGGTACCCTCTTCTAACTCTTCCTGAACTCTGCGGCTTTTCAGAGAGAAGAAAAAATTATCCTTTGCTTCTATATTCAATAAGATCGTATCGTCTTCATATGAGAGAAATCCAAGAAAATGTAACTGCTCAATCTCTCTTGCGTACATCTCAGCAAGCAGACTCTCACCTTCCATATCCCAGCATTGCAGCAAGAATTCGATTGCTTCCTGCTGTAATAACTTAGTGATCAATTGTGGCATATCATAAAGTTTCTCTGCTATCTTCTCTGCCAGAGATACTTCACTTTCGTCTTCATGAAACACAATATCGATTCGTTCCGATAAAACCATCAGGTTGACTCTTGGATTGGTCGCAAGTTCTTCTATATAAGTTCGTCTTGATTCTTCAATTCTTGCCATCGCCCGATCCCTCCTTTGTCTTAATCTAATAAAGTATATCTTATCGAGCTTCTTCCGTCCAGTGGAACAGGCATAAAGAGTCGTCTAAAATAATTCTTTAATTCGGTTTATATTCTCTTTTGTGACACGGTATCCCATATCATACGTTTGTTTTAATACATCAATGTCTTTCTCTAAACTATCGATTGTATACTCTGGTCTTAGGATCACTGCCTTTCCTTCCCTCTCTAACTGCTCACAATATCTAACTGTTTTATTATATCTTATATGACGATTTAATAGCAGTTCCGGTAAATGTGGATATTTTCTCTTGAGAAGTTTTGCCGCAGCTTTGTTGCTCTTGCTTAATTCTTTTCTATACCCTTCTGGCCTTGTCAGTACGATCAGATTCTTATCATTCCCATCTTCTATTGATCGTCTGATCGGAATCGGATCTGCAATTCCACCATCATAATAAGGCTTTCCATCTACTTTGATCGTTGGAAATGCAAACGGGATCGCACAAGTTGCTCGAAGCATCGTACACTTCTTATCCAGTTTCATTCCATCTTTGTATTCTGCTTTCCCTGTCCATGCATTTGTTACACCGACCTTGATCGTTCCCTTGTATTCATTGAATGTCTTCCAGTCAAATGGATACAGTTTGTTTGGGATCGTGTCATATACGAAATCCAGTCCAAAAAGACTTCTCTCTTTCAGTAGATTCCCCGCTCCCATGTATCTTTTATCATTCCTGTGGTTCATCAGGATCTTTAAATTTCTTTCCTTTTGTTTGGATATATAAGAAAAACCATCACAGATTCCCGCAGATACTCCGATCATATAAGGAAACATGATATCTTCATCCAACAGTGCATCCATCACTCCTGCACTAAAGATCGGACGAAATGTTCCTCCTTCTAAAATAATACCAGGCATCTTTATGCCCTCCTCATCTTCTTATGTTTCGTAAACTTGTCTTATGTTGTGTCATGTGAGTTCTATAGACACTTGCTCTTTATTATATCACGTTTCGATTCTCCATTGTTACATTTTGTCAAAGATTTTCTTAAGAGATTTCGAAATTTTTGTGAATAAAAAAGATATCGCTTCCTTTCATTTATTTCAAATTGGTTTGTAACGTATGGATCAATTCCTCAATAACAATTGGTTTGGATAAAAATCCATCCATACCACATTCCAGTGCTTTCTTTCTATCTTCATCAAAAGCATTGGCAGTCATAGCAAGGATCGTAATTTCTGCCAGTGCTGGATCATCCAATGCACGGATCTGCTTTGCAGCCTCATATCCATTCATTACAGGCATCTGAATATCCATAAGTACAAGCTCATAATCGCCTGGTGCTGAATTCCTGATTTTCTCCACTGCCTCTGCTCCATTTTCTGCTGTATGAACCTGAAATCCATATTCATTAAGAATCGCAATCGCAATCTCACTGTTTAATTCATTATCTTCTACAAGCAGAATACTTCTGCCTCTGAAATCTGAACTTACTGCCGGAAGAATATCATCATTCGTCCTATCCTGCTTCTGACCGATCGCTGTCATCAAAGTATCTCTGATGTCTGACATGAATATAGGTTTCGCACAAAATGCATTGACTCCTGCTGCTCTTGCTTCCGCTTCAATCTCTGACCAGTCGTAAGCAGTCAGGATAATGATCGGTGTATCATCACCAAGACTACGGATCTGTCGGGTAACTTCAATACCATTCATATCTGGCAAGCGCCAATCGATGATATAGGCATGGAATGCATCACCAAGCTCTATAGACTGCCTTGCACGGAGAACCGCCTCCTTACCAGAAAGTGTCCATTCCGAACGCATTCCAACCTTTGCAAGCATCTTTGTCACGCTGTCACAGGTATTAAAATCATCATCTATCACCAATGCCTTAAGACCTTCCAACGCTGCGATCTTCTCTACACGATGCTGCTTAGACTGGGTCCGCAACGGCAGTCGTACAATAAATTCCGTACCTTTGCCCTGTTCTGTCTGGATCTCAATATTTCCGCCCATCATATCCACGATATTCTTGGTAATAGCCATGCCCAGTCCTGTACCTTGAGTCCTGCTGACTGTAGAACTTCTCTCCCGCTCAAAAGGAGAAAAAAGTTTCTGTACAAAATCCTCACTCATACCGATTCCGTTATCCTTTACCCGAATCTCATATAACTGACGCTCTCGCTGTGTTCCCGGATATTGTTTCAACCGAACAGAAATCATTCCGCCTGCAGGAGTAAACTTGATCGCATTGGACAAAAGATTCAGCAGTATCTGGTTTAGCCGTGTCTTATCGCAATACACATCCTCATTCATAACATCCATGGCATCCATATAAAGTTCCAGCTGCTTCGCATGAATCTGTCCACTGATGATCGTCTTCAGATCATGAAGTACATCCGACAAACTAACCTCTGTTTCTTCCAGATGGATCTTGCCACTCTCAATACGACTCATATCCAATATATCATTGATAAGTGATAACAGATGATTGCTGGACGAAAGGATCTTACCAAGATAATCTCTGACCATTTTCTTGTTATCAATGTTGCTCACAGCCAATGTCGTAAACCCAATGATAGCGTTCATTGGTGTCCGGATGTCGTGAGACATGTTAGAAAGGAAAGTACTCTTTGCCTGATTGGCATTCTCCGCAGCATGGACTGCATCAGAAAGTGCCTGATTCATTTTCTTGTCAGCAGTACGATCCGACATAACCAGTATATATTTCTTATCTCCGTTCACCTCACTACCCATTGCAACACTATGAAACCAGCGTCGTTCTCCTGTTTTCTGATGAACATACTCAAAATCCCATTCCTGCTGTTCATGAACCTGAATCTCCTTTAGATGATCCTTCTTCGGATCTTTCGTATCCTCAGAATGCAGTTCTCCTAAAACAGAAATATCTTTCCGAATCTGTTCTACGGTAATCCCCAACAGTTTTTCTACATTCGGACTGACATAATCTGCCTGATACGTTTTTGCATCCAACATTAAGAATACATCATCTACATTCATTGACAACTTTTGAAACATCTCATCCCTGTACAAGATCTCTGTGTCTTTTTTCTTCAGTCTTACACTGTTTTTTCGTAAAATAAATCCAATAAGGACTGCTGTAATACAAAGCACGACTGCACCCACAAGAAGCATCGTACTAAGTTGCAAAGTGTTCATACTGGCATTGACGATATCTGCCTGGACAAGTCCCAGAAATACCCAGTCCTGAATGCCTGATTTTTCATAAACAAGATAATAATCCTTTTCATCCAGATTTAGTAACATCGCACCTGTATGTCCCTCTTTAAATTTCTTCGAAATTTCAAGGATCTCTTTTTCGGAGATATCTGTATGTTCTCTCAGAATGCCAAAAAAGTTATATACATTTCCCCATGACTCCAAAGAATGATCGATCACAACACGACCATCTGGATGAAGAACATAACTCTTTGCTTTTCCATTAAACGCAGAGATATCGAGTACATTTACTATATCAGCGTTTTCATAGGCAATAGCAATTGCATCATATTTAAATCCCTGATAACTTCCATGAGCCTTCGGGCTGGCAAAAACAAGCATCTGGGATTTTCCGGGAACTGCTGCATTGGTTATGATATCATTGCCTTTTTGAATCTCATCTTCAATATTTTCCTGTAATCCAAGATACCCTGTTTCACCTGTTGTCATCTTATAGTTACCGTCAGCTGATAGAAAATAAAAATATAAAAATCCCGCATCTTTCTGCGCTTTATCTATATAATCACGAATTTTGCTTTCACTTGGAGCATCTTGCAGATACTTACTCCACATATGAAGATACGTCAGATTCTTATTTGAGAGTTCCCTTAACATATTATCCGACTGATGGAAAACTTCTGTTAGATGAGAAACACTTTCCTCATATACAGTTTTCGATACAAATCCAAAATATTGAGAAACAGCCAAAACGATTCCAAGAAAGAATGCAAGAAAAGCAATGACCTTGAGTCGTTTTCTCATGATAGGTTTCTCTTTGTTCATATTATGATTCTTAACATCCATTCTTCTCACCTCAGAGTCATATAGTCTTCAGGCTTTGCGAGAACGGCATCACCCTTCAAAACACATTTTGTCCAGGTATCTTTCACCTCTCCATCAAATACAATGTTTTTACCCGCTGGATACGATTCCATATGTTGTGGTGTCGCAAGACAGGTTACAGTAAAGGTATCCTTATCCTGAACTGATTTTCCATTCTTTGTAACTTTACTTAATGTATAACCATCATCCGTTTCCTTGATCTCTACAGAAATACCACTGACCACAGGCAGAGAGCCACGGTTAAATGGATTGAAACCTCCCTGATAGCCTTCTACAAAATTTCTGACTGTCTTTTTCAGCTCAGCCCCACTCATCTTCCGTTTGTAAGCTGAAAGATCATTTGGCATGATCATATTGCCAGCCATTTTTTCCGTATATCCTGCCTTCCGTACACTTCCTGTAAAGCTGTTTCCTGTTGCGATCAGCACATCCGTACCGTAGACGCCACGCAAAGTATGTGCCATAACAGAATACGCTTCATTCCCCCCGCTGGTATGAAAATGATTGGAATAAGCTTTCTTTGAATCGAGCACGATCTTCTCAGAATCAGATTTCTTCTTCAGAAGCTTTGTATTAAATGACTGGCAAGCCTGTTTGGCATCGTATTTTCCTGAAATCATCTTAGAGACTACATCTTGGGATACGTTGAAAAAGTCATTGGATGCGATTCGAATATACATATGATTTTCTTCGATCACAGGTCTGACATCTTTGAGATATTCTGTGAGATGTGTATCTACATCCTGACTATAGCTTAATATATCCTGACCATCATAAACGATCCGATTCTGTGCATCCTCTGACAGCATTACATTCAACACTTTCATTGCTTTCTGCCGGCGTGTTTCATCCTTTGTCAGGTTACGGTTCAGCGCCACCTGAAAATATGGTGTCGTCATCAGCCATTTTTCGCCGTTTTGTTGAAAGAATGGAAGAAATGTTGTATCAATGCCCTGATCCTGAAATATTTTTACACCAGAAGAACTGCCAAAGTACATAGCAAGCTTACCACTTTTATACATCTCCATCACATTATCATAATCCATATTCAGATCATCTTTGTTCAACCCTGTATCCTGAATGAATTGCTCCATACGTTCAAAAGCCTCCGGCCAGACTTTACTGTCCAAACCCTCTCTCTTTGTATTATCAGGGTCACTATAGACAGTACGCCATTTACGTCCAGCCGCTGTAGACAGCTCTGATGCAGATAGTCCCTGCAGTGTTTCCATGCAAGTATAATCATAAAAATAATCTGCCGTAAATCCACGGATCCCCACTTTTTTGAATGCCTGACAGGCAGAAACAAAACTTTTGTAATCTGTTGGCAGAGGAATATGATACTTTTTAAAAAGGTCTTTGTTAACTACAAACCCATGTGCATCCGCACACACTGGAAGCCAGTTTACACTGCCATCCTGATTCATAAAATTGTTGAGGTATGTATTATAGACAGCACCTGCTTCATTGGTTGTGGAAAGATCCATCAGGCTGTCTTTCAGAGGGTTTGCATCATGTAGTGAAAAACGACAGCAAGTTATGATATCTGGCAATCCGCCATTTTCTTTAAGAAACCGATAGAAATCCAGATCATTGTTGCCCACTACAAATTCAATATTAATATCTGGAAGCTGTTTCTGAATGTATGGGGCATATTTTTCATATAGATTTGTGCTCCATAAATATACAGTGATCGTATCTTTCTCTTCATTTTTCGCGCTCTTCCTATCACATCCTGACATAAGTGATATGACTGTCACCATCACCAAAAATATAGAAAGAACTCTATTCCATTTTCTCTTTTTCATTATGAATCCTCCTCTTTATTTTCCACGAATTCACTGATCACTTTTACTAATAATTTTGCATCTATAGGTTTCGCGATATGTTCATTCATTCCCGATTCTTTTGACTTTAATCTATCCTCGGTGAACGCATTTGCCGTCATTGCTATGATCGGAACCGTTTTTGCATCATCTCTGTCCAGTGCACGGATCATCTTTGCTGCTTCATAACCATTCTTGATCGGCATCATGATATCCATCAGAATGACATCAAATTCATCTTGTCTGCTTTTTTTGAATATCTCAACAGCTTCTTGGCCATTCCATGCCTTCGTCACAGATGCACCTTCATTCTGAATCACAAATTCTGCGATTTCCATATTCAGCTCATTATCTTCCACCAGAAGGATCTTCAGATCTTTTATAGATTTTTCTGATATAGCTTCCTGTTCTTCACGTTGATCAGCATCCTGATCTATTTTAAATGGAATCCTGATCACAAAGGTCGTTCCTTTTTCTTTCTCACTTTCAAACGTGATCGTTCCTCCCATTTTTTCGATCAGTTTTTTCGTGATCGGCATTCCAAGCCCTGTTCCGGAAAATTTTGTACGGCTTCCAGTATGCTCCTGTGCAAACGGTTCAAAAAGGCGTTTCTGGAAATCCTTTGTCATACCAATTCCTGTATCTCGGCAGATAAATTCAATCGTCACTCTTCCCTCCTGCTCCGATGTAAATTCCTGGTAGCTGATGTAGATATATCCGTTTTCTTTATTATATTTTACCGCATTTGACAAAATATTCATCATGATCCTTTTTACATATCCTGGACTCCCGATCAGATTCCAGTGTGTGATTTCTTCTTTCTCCCACACGATCCGAATATTTTCTTCTGCAGCTATCTGTTCGATCACAACAAAGATTTCCTTGGAAATATTGCTTAGATTAAATGGAATTTCTTCCAGAACTACTTCGTCCGATTCCAGCTTACTCATATCCAAAACTTCATTGATCAATTCCAGTAACAGATGAGATGTTTCTTTGATCTTTGCCCTGCATTCTGTCTGTTTTTCCATATCATCTGCATAATGCTCCGCCACATCGATCATACCGCATATTCCATTGATCGGTGTCCGGATATCATGACTCATCCTCTGGAGAAACTCAGTTTTCGCCTCGTTCGCTGCCTCTGCTTTTTTTGCCGATTTCAGAAGTTCTGCTTTATATTTCTCATCTTTTTCCTGTTCCTGTTTCTGATGTGCCAGATTGGTTATATATATCCAGGACCATGAAAAACTAAGAATGATAAGATAAAGGAATACAACACCTGTTACACTGAGTGGCAGATTACTGAATACCTCTTTATCTGGTAAATACATGTAGATATAATAATCCCTTTGTTTCAGCATGATACCATAGCATCCAGTTCCTTTATTCTTCAGATGAAAGATATGCCGACTATCTGTATGCTTCTTCATTTTCTGAATAATCTCATTGTCTGCGACATCCTGTGCCAATAATTTCTCATCGTTACTGGCAATAATCTTCCCTTTGTCTGCAACGATGATCGTCCCGTCTTTCTCAGTATTGTACCCCTTTAAAAGACTCTGGATCGTTAAAGTATAATTTCTGATAAATCTCGGAGATGTGTAATAGTAAACTGCAACGATCCCTGGGGCATCTTTTCTGGCGCAGGCTGCGATATCGATACATGATCCATCTCCTCTGACAATCCGTTCTGAATAAGATCTTTCTTTATATCCTGTGTAATCCATAATGATATCTTTTTGCAGATAATCAATCATCTCATCCATCAAACCTTCATCCATACTGTATTCACAGACTTTCTTTCCTTCTTCATCCAATACAAGAATACCATCCACCCAGAGTGACTGCAGATTCTCTTTCAGAAGCTTTCGGTCTAACTGCTTTCTATTCTTTACTTCCATATCAATATTTGTACTCATCTGTCTGGCACTTTCGATCGCACGAAGGAGACTTTTTGATTCTGAAGATTCATTATAATGAGTATAGGTTGAGCACTGTACTTTGACATAGTTTACAATCTCCACCATTCTTTTCTCAGCTTCGTTTTTTTCCGTATGAAAAAAACAAAAAATTGCAGTGACAAACATACAGATGCCAAGCAAACTAGCAACTATCCAGAATCGTTTTGCTTTTTCTCTTCCATTAATATCCAAGATTATCCACCTCCAAATATTTCTCTGGATCATCCATATATTTTTTTATAATCTTCAGGGAGGTACCATCCTTGTGCATTTCTTCCAGCTTCTGGTTCATCTGCTCGCAGATCCCTCTGTCATCATTCTTTGCAAAAGCAGCTCCTATCCCGACGACCATCAATGGTTCCTTCAGAATGCGGAAGCTTGTATCATAATCTTTCATATACTGGATGATGGATTCCTCATGCACAGCCACAGCATCCACATACCCTTTTGCCAGAAATGTATAGATCAATTCCCTGTGTCCAAGACTGATCAGATTACCAAGTTTTGGAATTCTCTTATCTGTCCGCTTCAGAAAGATACCTTCCGGTTTGGTTGTAGACTGGACTGCAAGATTCTTTCCTTTCAGATCACTCAGTTTATGAATGTTACTGTTCTCATTTACAGCAACCACCTGACGGCTTGCTATGTATGGTCCGGCCCAACGATAATCGTTAAGTCGTCCTTCCATTGAAAAACATCCCATGATACAATCAATTTTTCCACTTTCTACCAGCTCTTTTTTCTTTTCCCAATTGATCTGAACAATCTCCGTCTTATACCCCATCCTTCTAAATGCTTCCGTTGCCAGTTCAACATCTATACCTGTCGGGATACCATCCTCATTCAGGAAATTATAAGGCGGATAATTGTCACTTCCAATTTTTATAACAGGTTTTTTTGTTGTGTCAGACACTTTATCTGCCTTATCACATCCTGCCAAAGTTGCCATTAATATAGAAAATATCAATACAACAGTAAAAATTTTTCTTTTTTTCATCTTATAACCTCATTTTTATATCTCATCCTTATTGTTCAGTAATCTGCGCTTCAACCCCCCCCCGAATTTTATGCTACTTATTGTTTTTTCCAATACCTTCATCTCAACTGGTTTGGAAATATGCGCATTCATACCGACGGTCAGGGAATGATGAATGTCATCTGAAAATGCATTAGCGGTCATTGCAATGATCGGGATCGTCTTTGCCTGTTCATGTGAACTCTTGCGGATCGCCTTTGTTGCCCCATAGCCATTCATAACTGGCATCTGCACATCCATCAGGATCATATCATAATCTCCAGGAGCAGATCGCTCAAATGTCTCGAGAATCCTTTCACCGTTTTCACAGACAGTACACTCAGCTCCCTTGATCTTTAACAGTTCCGTCAAGATCTCCGCATTCAGCTCATTATCCTCTGCACACAAGAACCTCATTCCTTTCATAATATCATCATATGTCTCACTTTCTTCTACCTGCAATGCTGACGAAACAGACTCTTCTGCAATTTTAAGATCCATAAAGACCTCAAAACAACTTCCCAGTCCCAGTTCACTATCGACATCAATAGTTCCTCCCATTGCTTCAATCAGATTCTTGGTGATCGCCATTCCAAGCCCTGTTCCCTGTATCTTATTTGTCAAGGAACTTTCCTCACGGGTAAAAGTATCAAAGATCTTGTCTTTGAAATCCTCAGACATACCTACACCATTATCAATAACTGCAAAATGATACTTTGCATACGCACTGGATTTCGTTTCACATTCTTCTACAAGAAACTGGATCTTTCCACCCTTCTGTGTATACTTTACTGCATTTGAAAGCAGATTGCTGAAAATCTGCATCAAATGAACATAATCGCTATTGACCCATTCATGCACGATGTTCTCATGATGAATCACCAAAGACTGATGCTTTTCCTCTGTCTGTGGACAGAACATCGTTTGAATCTCCTGCATAAACTCCAGAATAGAAAAATCAGAATAACTGAAAACAGTTTTTCCTGCTTCAATCTTGCTCATATCCAAAACGTCATTAATGATTCCCAAAAGATGCTGTGCAGAAACATCTATTTTATCAACATACTCGATCACCTTATCCTTATTCCCTGCATCATGTCTGATCAAGGATGTAATACCCATGATCGCATTCATCGGTGTACGGATATCATGAGACATACTAGCCAGGAAATCACTTTTGGACTGACTTGCATTGTTAGCGACTTCAAAAGCCTGCTCAGCCGCCCGTTTAGCTTGCGTGAGTTCTGTATTTATTGTTTCCAGTCTTGTATTATTTTCTCTTTCGATTTCAATTGCTTCGCTCTGGCTTTTTCTAAGAACTGTAACGATTCCTTTGATCATACAACCAGCAGCAACAACTGCAAACAAGATAATAAACCATATGATCAACTTCACAAGCCTTACCGTATTGGTCGCTACATATTTTGCAGGAACGAGAAAGATCAAGTTCCATGCCGCATGATCCATTTTCTTTAAAACATAAAAGTATTCCGTCCCATCGAGTATGGCATTAGAATAACTCACACCCTTTTCTTTTAATTCTTTTTCTGCTTTGTCAAATGAAGAATCATGTAGATATTGCATCTTCTTTAATACCGTGAACACATTATGTCCTTTGATCAGTTCCACCTTATTACTATTGAACAGTTTAAAACCATTATCATCAAGAATATAGACACTGTTATTATTTTCATAGGCATCACATCCAAAATATTCATTCAGTTCATGCATATCCTGATATAATCCATAATAATTGATAGTCTGTCCACTTTGAAGCCTGATCGGATGCTCTAATTTCTTTAAAAAAACCATACGGGATTCATTTGTCGTCATAAAATTCGATACATAGTTGATCTTTTTAGGACTATGTTCAAAATGATATGTATCCCTTACCATCCCCTGATTTCCTTCTTCTGTATAGTACTTTCCACTGTCATCAACAGCCAGCAATGTTATTTTTGAATCTGCAAATTCATACAAATCAGTTATTCTTTTCATATGCAGACTCAAATCCTCGGTAGTCCGTATATCAGCAGCTTCTATGATATTACATTGCACCTTGACATAATCCCATTTTGTTTCCATTACATCTTCCAAATTTAAAAACATCTGATGAGTAACTTCATCCATCTGATTTAACCGTTCTTCATAAATAATCTTTTGAATGTATGTCTGATATATGAAAATAAATGAAATGACCATAAATAAGATTGCAACAATACAGACAACTATGATCTTTTTGTATTTCTTTGTCTTCTCTAACATATTGTTTTGACTGAATCTCATTTCACATCCGCCTCACTTAGGGTTTTAAATTTTGAAAAGAAATCTTTTGCTGCATTCATTCCCACAATGCCACTGTCATTTAATGTAAGCTCTTTACCTGCTCCGCAGATCACGACTTTGTAAGTTTGATCTGCTTCAAGCTTTTTATCCTTCACTAATACATATGGATAGGTATTGCCCGTACCAGCAGCATCGTAACCATCTTTACATAATTGTTTGATTTCTCTTCCTGATAATTGTACGGTTTGTATCGTATCATACCATCCTGTTGGAAGAATAGAACAAATATCACTTTCCGTAATATCCTGTGCATAAAGTTTTCCATTCACACCAGCCATATTCTGCTCTTTTCCATTTCCTTTGATCCATTTTCCTAAAGAAATCAGTGCTGCATCACTTTTTGTTGCTTCCATAAAACATCTGCCGATCAGTTTTGCACAACTCTTCTGAGAGATAACTTCTGTCGTAGTTGTGATAACTTCTGGCTTATTGTTGACCACACGATCCTGATCCTTGTCCAATTGATCCACAACATCTTTTATCGTTGCCTTATCCTGAATGTATTCTAGCATACGGTATCCTGTATTGACCAATGTATTTTCCCACCCTACATAGATAAGCGGTGCCGTATTCCCGGCATTGATCTCATCAGCAATATCCCCATAATACGTATTATCTGCATTCCAATCTTTAAATGGAAGAAGGTTCGCTTTTAAAGTTGCTTCTTCATATAATGCACTTGTTCCCTCCACGGAAGAGATCACTTTCATAACTTTTAATGCATCTTTAAGCTTTTGCGGATCCTTTTCTAATTTTTTACTCAGTCCATGAAAACGTGTCACGTTCAAAATGTATACATTCTGGCTTCCATCTTCAGAAAGATATGGCATTAACCCAAACTTATCCTTTGTGCCATCTGTTTCTCCAATTCCATTTTTACTTCCCAGTAAGAATAATGTATTACCTTTCATAAATTCTTTTATAGTCTCGTCATCACTCTGTGGATTCTTTTTATTGGCAGTAAACATACCCAGGTCTTTCCATTTCTGAATATAATCCATACAATCCATCATTTTCTTTGTATCACTCACATTAGCCTTTCCTGTCAGATAATCTTTCTGCCATTGCTTGCCTTGGAATGTACCTAAAAATGCCGTATCTGCAATATTACACATATATTGAAAGCCATAGCCTGGATATTCAATCTGTGTCAGACACAACTGTACCCCTGCTTTTTTCGCCTTTTTCGCCAGCTTTTCAAGATCATGAAAAGATTTTGGAAGTTTCCATCCATGTTTTTCTAACAAGGTCTTATTATATGTGATACCTATACAACTATAGGCTGATGGAAGCATATAAATAGCTCCATCATCTGAAATATCCTGCAATCTAGATTCCACATAATTATCTGTAAAATCATAACCAGCAAGATCGATCATCCTGTCACTCACATCGTCAATATTAGGATCATAAATAGTCTGTGTACAAATATCCGGCAGATCATCTGCTGCTAACATATTTTGTAAATATGTCGTTGTATTTGCACCAGAATAAGAAAGAACTTTCAAATTTATTTCTGGGTATTTTTTATGTACCAGATCAACTAAACGATCACATTCTAAATAAGGGGCCAGAATTGTGATCGGCTCATGCTTACTCAATGTATTTTTATTCACGCAGCCTGTAAAGCATAGTAATATAGCTGCAATAGACAGGCTCAATAATTTTCTTAACTTCATAACTTTATCCTCCCTCAATTCATAAAAATCCCCTACAAATTCCCTATGAAATCTCTATGAAATAAAACAGCACTGCCAAACAGACAGTGCCTATCATTTTCTGCAACTGGCTGCCATTTTACAGGCCCTTTAGCTTTGCGTCACAGACTTTCGTCTGTTTTGCCTAGAATCTTTCTTTAATTATACCATGATAATATCAGTATCAAAAGTAAAAAATATAAATCTAGCTCCAATAATCCGTCTCGTATTCCAATCCAATATTCCCAGTCTTAAACACTGGATTCTCTCCATTTTTCTTCTGCTTTTCATAATCCTCCAATGCTTTCAGTGCTGTATTTGACAAAATCAAGATCACTGGAATATTGATCAGTGCCATAACTCCCATCAAAACATCTGAAATATTCCAAAGCATAGAAACTTCCATTCCTGCACCAATGAACACAACCAGTGCAGATACTATACGAAATCCTTTCATGAATGTCTTTGATGGCTGTCCTTTGTGGATATAATTTAACAAGTTATCACAATAAAAACAATTCCCAAGAAGTGTTGTAAATGCAAACAATACCATCGCTACTGTGATAAAGAGTGGTCCGAAGTTTCCTAAGGATTCATGCAGTGCTGCCTGTACCCATGGTGCCCCCTGTAATTCTTGAGCAGGGGCGATTCCTGATGACAAACACATCATGGCTGTTGCTGTGCATAAAAGCAGGGTATCAATGAATACGGATAACATCTGTACTAAGCCCTGTTTGATCGGATGACTTACTTGTGCGGATGCAGAAGCATTTGGTGCTGATCCAATACCTGCTTCATTGGAGTACAGACCTCTTCTGATTCCCTGCATCATAGCTGATCCTGCAAATGCACCAAAAATTGCTTTGAAATCAAATGCTTCGCTGATGATCTTTGAAAATACAACTGGCAGATATGCACGGTTGATGATCATAACGATCACAGAGATCAGAATATATGCAACCCCCATAGCTGGCACTAATGTAGATGTTACTTTTACAATTCTTGATCCCCCGCCTAAGAGACACCATCCTGTGATCACTGCAAGAATTCCTCCGATGATCCATGGCGTCCATTTTACATCATAAAATGAGAATCCTGAAAATGTAGATTGTAAATTATAAGATGCAAGCATATTAAATCCAAATGCATACGTTGCGATCATGGAAATACAGAATATGATCGCTAATGGTCTGCAGTGAAGTGCTGCTTCAATGTAATATGCCGGTCCTCCGTAACATTCTCCATCTTTTCCTTTTCTCTTATAAATCTGTGCCAGCGTACTTTCGATCAGTGCGGATGCACTTCCGATGATCGCAATGATCCACATCCAGAATACAGAGCCAAATCCTCCAATGCAGATAGCGGACGATACTCCAATGATATTTCCTGTTCCAACTCGTGATGCGGTAGATACCATTAATGCCTGAAACGATGATACTCCATTTTCATCTTCTGGCTTTTCTACAACGGCTTTGCAGGCATCTTTAAATAATCTCATCTGTGGCAGTTTTGTACGGATCGTAAAATAGATTCCCGCTCCGATCAACAGTATTACTAGCAATTTACTGTACATAAAAGTACTGATGCTGTCAATGATGATTCCTAACATAAATTCTCTCCTTGTACGATATTCTCGTATAATAATCTGGATCAATAGTTACAATTTTTATTGCAGCTACTTTAATTCAACAGAAAAATAGACAGTCCCTGCCTAAGGGACTGCCCATTCATTTTAAAAGTATGCGATTTTACTGTCTGCGTCGTTTTTGTATCTTATGATATAATCGCGATTTTCAGAATTCTGATAAATGATGAATATCCCGTTTTCCTGCCGTCTGTCGGCAGAAAGGTCCGTTGAACCTTCTTCGTATGGCTTCAGAAGCTTTCGCTGCTGGTTTAAAAACCTATCTGTTATTATAATAACTCATTCGTATTGATTACGCAATTACAATTATCACTTGGCCATGATTTTCTGAGTGCCCCATAGGAGATCAGAAAGTTGGCAAACCAGCCAGCTGGTACAGCGAGCCAGACAAATGCAATACCAAAACGCGGTGCAAAAATCAAAGCAACTGACAAGCGGATCGCAAGATTTACCATATTAGCAACAAGAAATGGCCGCATGATTCCAAGACCGCGAAGGACTCCATCTGTTGCCATCTTGATTCCCATGAAGGTGAAGAAATAACCGAGCCATCTCATATAATTTCCAGACACCTGATATGCTAAAGCAGTTCCATCTTTCCCCAGGAACAGTGAAGAAATCTGGGTATGCAAGGATTCAATGATTATGAAGGCAAGGACTGCGAAACATATATCTAACACCAAGGCAGCATGGTATCCTTTTTTGATACGTTCGATCTTCTTTGCACCAAGATTCTGAGAAACATACGGCGAAACTGCATTACCAATGGATACAAATATCAATGAAAAAACATTTTCCACTCTCATCGTTGCTGAATATCCTGCAAGTGCCTGTGTACCGAATGGATTCACAACTGCCTGTACGATCATCATGCCAATTGACACTGTGGACTGCTGAAGAACTGACGGTACAGCAATTTGAAGCATAGAATGTAACTCCTGTCTGTCAAACCAGTCAAAGCGACTTTCATATCGACGCATCCGGCACAAGAAAATCAAAAGTGACAACACTGCGGAAATCCCCTGTGCAATGAGAGTTGCGAGGGCTGCACCGAACACACCGAGTCCAAGTCCAGCTACCATCCAAAGATCCATCAATATATTTAACATCGATGAGAATATTAAAAGAGCCAACGGTATTTTCGATTCACCGATTGAAGTAAACATCGTTGAAAGAATATTATACATAAACAAAAATGGAAATCCCACAAAATAAACTCTTAGATACAATACCGCTTCATTCAATATATCAGCAGGTGTTTGTAATACACTCATCATCAAATGAGAAAAGCAAAAACCAAAGACACCCAAAAATATACTTAAGACCAGAAAACTGATCAATGATGTTGACACGATCGTTTTCATTTTGCCATAATCTCTAGCTCCAAAATAGCGGCTCACAAGCACACCCGCACCTACACCAGCACCCAATGCTACACAAATAAATACATTCGTAAGTGCAGCACAGGCACCAACAGCTGCAAGTGCAGAAGAGCCTACAAACTGACCGACTATGATCGAATCAGCCATATTATACACTTGTTGAAAGAAGCTGCCGAGGATCATGGGCATTGCAAAAACAGTCAGCGCTTTAAGGGGCGCATCTGTAATCAAATATTCATCTTTTGACATTATCATATTCCTCCATAAGTTTCTTTTTGTTATTTAAAAACACTAACGATCAACTCAAAATGCTTTCGATTCGTTTTTATAAAACCATCTTTTTGTAATTTTGATATCTCCGTAGACATTGCTGCACGATCAATACAAAGATAATCTGCCAATTGCTGTCGGTCAAAAGGAATGTCAAAAGACAACGATGACTGTCTGATGGATTCTGCTGACAAATAAGACAACAGTTTATCTCTGGTCGTTCGCTTGCCGACATGTGTAATCTTGTCGTTCAGGATCAATATCTTATTGGCCAAGACACTGACCAGATTACGGATCAACTTCTGATGATGTTCACATGCAGTTGGACAGGAAACCAGAAGCCTCTGAACATTTAAAAAAATGATCTCACAATCCTCATCTGCTGCCACACTGACATTCAAAACAGCTCCCGGACTTGCTGCATATGGCTCGCCAAAAAAATCACCAGCATGACATTTTGACAGAATATTCCGGTGTCCCCACAGATCTTCCTGCATAACAAGAACGCAACCCGACACCACAAGTCCCATAACTTCGGTAGAGTCCCCAGCTCTGAAAATATAAGAACCCCTTTTTCTGTAAATTGTCGTTGCATTTACGCAATGTAATATGGATATTATCTCGTTATCTGTAAGGCCTTTAAAAAAAGGACTGTTTTTTAAAATAGGCAAATATTTTTTCAAAATGATCCCTCCTGTTGGAAATCAAACATACATGTTGCAATTATTATACTATATTTTTTACAGAAACCCAAGTTGTATACTATTGACAGAGGATGGAAATGATAAAAAAAGATCTTAGAATAAAAGGAGAATATAGTAATGGATAAGAATATGTTTTGTTTTCAGTGTGAACAGACGATCGGATGCAGTGGATGTACAGGAAATTCTGGTGTCTGTGGAAAAACGGCAGATACAGCAAAATTACAGGATGAACTGACAGGTGCGTTGATCGGTCTGGCAAGAGCTGTTGACAGCACAACAGCTGTTTCTAAAAAAACTAGTCAAGTCATAATTGAAGGACTGTTTACTACAGTTACAAATGTCAATTTTGATAATGCTTCAATTGAAAGCATGATACAAAAAGTCAGAGCAGAGAAAGAAAGGCTGGCTCCTGATTGCAGCAAATGTCAGTCTCCGTGTGGTAAAACAGATGAATATGATATGCAGCAACTATGGAATGCAGATGAAGATACCCGATCTCTGAAGTCTCTCATTCTCTTTGGCATTCGCGGAATGGCTGCATACGCCTATCATGCAGCTGTTCTGGGTCATGAAGATGATGAAGTAAATCTGTTCTTCTGCGAAGCATTATTTAAGATCGGTTATGAAGAGAACACAGAAACACTGCTTTCTACAGTTCTCAAAGTAGGAGAGATCAATTTGAAGTGTATGGCACTTCTTGACAAGGCAAATACTGAAACCTATGGAACACCAGAACCGACAGAAGTTACACTTACCGTAGAAAAAGGACCATTTATTGTAGTAACTGGTCATGATCTGAAGGATCTGCAGCTTTTACTTGAACAGACAAGCGGAAAAGGGATCAATATCTATACTCATGGTGAAATGCTCCCAGCCCATGCCTATCCATTCTTAAAGAAATTTCCTCATCTAAAAGGAAATTTTGGAACCGCATGGCAGAATCAACAGAAAGAGTTTGATCATCTTCCCGCTCCGATCCTTTACACTACCAACTGCCTGATGCCTCCAAAAAACAGCTATGCTGACAGAGTGTTTACAACAGAAGTTGTTGCTTTCCCAGGCACTGTTCATATCGATGAGAAAAAAGATTTTACACCAGTTATTGAAAAAGCACTGGAACTGGGTGGTTACAAAGAAGATCAAATCCTCACAGGTATCAACGGTGGTACGAAAGTAACAACTGGCTTTGGTCATGCAGCCATCCTGTCCCATGCAGATACTGTAATAAAAGCTGTAAAATCAGGCGATATCAGCCATTTCTTCCTGGTTGCCGGCTGTGATGGTGCTAAGCCGGGTCGAAATTATTATACAGAATTTGTAAAACAGGCACCTTCTGACAGTGTGATCCTCACTCTTGCATGTGGAAAATTCCGTTTCAATGATCTCGATCTGGGAGAAATCGGTGGCCTGCCACGACTGATGGATATTGGCCAGTGCAACGATGCTTATGGTGCGATCCAGGTTGCTGTCGCACTTGCGGATGCATTTGAATGCTCTGTTAATGAGCTTCCGCTTTCCTTCGTTCTTTCCTGGTATGAACAGAAAGCCGTCTGCATCCTGTTAACACTTTTGCATCTGGGTATCAAAAACATCCGTCTTGGACCTTCTCTTCCAGCGTTCTTATCGCCTAATATTCTGAACTTCCTGGTAGAAAATTATGGTATTGGACCTATTACTACACCGGAAGAGGATATTAAGGCATTGATGAATTAAGTATAGTAAACTGTCTAAAAATGGGCAATCTCTATTTTAGGATTGCCCATTCATTTTATTAATTATGCAATTTATTTTAACAAATCGAGCAGAGTGTATTCACCTTTTGGAATCTTAGCTGTTCTATGATATTCTTTTATTGCTTCCACAAGAATCTCTGAATTAGAAAAATAATTAAACACATAATCATATGATTTTACATCAGGCATTCTAAGATTCTCCTTACAAAAATTACTTGGTTTTTTCCCTGACTTTTTGAATTCTTTATACTGATTTTCAGCAAAGATAATCAACATTTCAATTTCTGGTGCAGTAATCACATTAATAACATCTATTTTATGTTCATATGCTTTACCAATTTTAAATTTTTCTCTTCTTGAATCTAATATTCTGATTACTGATATCTTCTCTGCAAATCCTTTTCTCAAATACTTTTGTTCAAATTTCTTACCGTCCCTGCATCGAATTACTGACTCCTCCAACATCTCTTCTCTCGAAAACACAAGCAATTTTTTATCCAAAAGAATATCCATAATAGCATTTTCTGCAGCACCTTCACATATACACGCTTTATATTTTGCCAGTTCCATAACAGACCTCCTATTTCAGAGATGCAGCTATGCTTTTCTTCAACTGCATATAAGCTTCATAAGTAGGTGTCGTTCCTTCCAGAAATCCACTCTGATAAGCATCGCTTTTCTTGATATCATTTCTTTTTAAAATATTAGAGAGATTCTCAACTGTAATTCCATCTCTATTTCTAGTAATAAAAATACTGTCATTACGGTCGTATTCGTCCAAAAGCTCCGGATAGTGAGTGGAAAAGATTAGCATACCACCATTTTTATTTATTTTTCCGTCCATAAAGAAACGAATTAAAGTACTTACTATTTCTTTATTGAAATGATTCTCTATCTCATCAACAACCAGGCAGCCTCCATCTTTCAAAACTTCTTGCGCCAGAATAAAAGTAATCATTCCTTTTACTGTTCCTGACGAGAGATAATTATTTAATTCGATTGCATTGTTCAGTACAATCTCTTCTTTTCCTTGAAATTTTAAATGTATAATTGGTTTCTCATTTTTTTCTTCAAAATTTAATTTTTCAATTGTTGGATCCAAGTAAGAAATAACCTCATCCGGAATTCCTTCTGAAAATGGCAACACATTAATATTGGTAAAAAGCAACATGCTAACTACTTTTATATGTTCACCATTTTTTTTATTGTATGCGATCATAATACTAACATCATCTGACAAAAAACTCTCCTGTTCATCTCGAACGATAAATGGTTCTCTCCCATCAAAATCCAGCATAGCTTTACGAGTTGTTACTTCTTCTGCTTTTTTTGACCACAATGACTCTGATTCAATGCTGTACACAATTCCTTCTACTTTCGTATTCTTAGATGTTATGACCGTTTCTAGTCTGCAAATTTCTTTTGTAGTCTCCGAATAAAAATATACATTCAAGACAGCATTCTTTGTATTTCCTAATATATCTTTCGTATTCATGTGATTAATTGGTTCATTATTTATAATTCCCAATGCAAGAAGAAGTACCTTTAATACAGAAGTCTTCCCTGAGGCATTGATTCCTATAAACGCATTAGCTGGATTTAAATATATATTTGAAAATAAGGAATACAAATTCATTTTATCTTCTTCCGCAACTCTTTGCTGTGCATAAAAAGATAAATCTAGTTTCTCTTTAAACAATGGTAAACCTTGTGCAGTGACTCTCAATAATTTCATATAATTTCTCCAATTTAAAAACAGATTTAACGTTGCTATTTTTCTTCTTATTCTATTATATCCACATTTTTATATTTTATCAACGGATAACCCGTTTTTATTTTTCTTTTTCAATATAATACCAATTAAAAACCAACACTCTGCTCTTTACAAACGTGACATTACAAGTCCGATAATTCCACCAATGATCAATAGTGGAAGAGCAATATATATCAATCCACCTACTACCATTCCAATTAATATCACTGGAAAGAAAATAACCGTACAAAGTAATTTCATGATTCCCCAGGATGCTTTTAAACCAAATATAAAAAATTTTACAATAAACCAAAGCATACAAATAGTAAATAATATTGATAACATCTTTTTTCTCCTCATAAACAGCGTTTACGAACTCTGATAACACATTATAGCACAAAATAAAAATGAAATTCCAATCGAATCTGTCTGTCAATCCAGCTTTTCTGAATTGCCTCACGAACAATATCGCCTGGCATATTTCCACCAATTAAAAACGGGGAGTCAGGATTATGATTTCTCATATTTTCTTTGACAAAACTTTAAAAGCTTCCATCACAGTTTCTTTATCTGGAACATTTGACTCAATATCCCTTCCATAAGGTGTAATTGTTACAAACCAATTTGTATTATCATCTCATCACACCCTTTATCACAAATCTATAGTTCTTTCAGGATTTCTCCAACATCTTCATTCATGCAAACAGACTTTCTCCTTATTTCTTCTGGTGCATATGCTTCACCCTGATTCAGACACACATAAAATGCACGTTGAAATGTGTTTGTCATCTGCCAAAACGGATATTTTATAATACCAGGAGTATTATATCCTACACCAAGTTCAAGAAACACTATTTTCTGCTTTTTATGATCCTGTATAAATTTCTCATACCGTTCTGCTGCCTGATGCCATCCGTCATCTTCAACAAATGTCTGATCCGATCTGAGATTCATACTCATCGGCTTACCGCAATGTGGGCAATATGGAATCAGACCTGTCGGAACCGTAAGCTTTAATTCTCCGTCTTCTGGTTTTTGCAATTCCCCGTCTTTAATCTGGAATCCCTGACTCAACACCATTTTTTTGATGGTTTCTTCATTGTCATAGGTTTCCTTATGGCAAGGCTCACTACATTGAAACAGTCCATAATCTCCCTGCGTATAAAAGATTCTGTTTTTAGCGAATCCTGCCTTCTGAAAGCAATGATCCACATTTGTTGTCAGAACAAAATAATCCTTCTCTTTCACCAGTTCATACAAGTTCTGATATACCGGTCTTGGTGCATCCATATATCGATTAATATAGATATATCTACACCAGTATCCCCAATGTTTTTCCAATGTTTTATATGGATAAAAGCCTCCCGAATACATATCAGAAAATC